>Ga0325414_1003153_pt1 | contig 17047 bp, 12 predicted proteins | sample PopdelMetagenome_8_FD_206183 | JGI IMG/M metagenome (GOLD analysis project Ga0325414, IMG submission 206183) | Populus deltoides microbial communities from Bellville, Georgia, United States - Leaf-PdKOR-R3 | ecosystem: Host-associated > Plants > Phyllosphere > Phylloplane/Leaf | place: USA... | reverse complement strand
TGGCTTTGGTGGTTGTGCCGGCTATTTCTGTTGCTGTGAGTCAATTTGGCCGCTTCCTTCGTGAAATTTCTCACAAGACTCAAGCTGCAGCTGCTGCTTCTGCTTCAATTGCTGAGGTATATTTTTTTCAATTAAAATTGTGATTATCACCTGTTGAACATAGAAAATTGATGAGGGATTACGTAATCCATTGATCAATATTTCTTCAAGCGCAAGTGTGGATTTTCATAAGATTTAAGAATTGCTAAATGATGAGTGAGATGGTATAAACATGGTGATATAGAGGCTTTTTCACTGCTAAAGTACCTTTTCTTTTAAATTTTTTTCATTAGTGTACCTACATGTGTAATTAAGTACTCTACAAATATGATACTGGGATCCCGATGGAATACCCTGCAATGACCAGTTAAATGCTTTTCCCTGCAAATGCTGAACATGTAAATTGATGTAAAATTATGCTAAAAGGTCATTCATAGTGGGAGTTAGTGCTAAGATCTTGAAGGAAGATTAGGTCACATAAATGATATATAGGAAAGTTTTTAGCATGATAACTTTTCCTTCGTTCTTTTTCCTTTTTGGTGTGAAAATTTATTATGATTACAATGCAAAGGGTCTCTTTGCATATTACTTTACTGAAATGCTACTAGAAACTGTCTACTGTGAAATCTTGAGCAAGGATGATATCCTCTCAATATGTAGTTTTTGTGCTATAAGTTACATATTATATCTGGCATCCTGTTGGAAATCACATGTGAACTGTATCATTGGTGCTTAGGAATCTTTCGGCGCTATACGAACAGTCAGATCTTTTGCACAAGAAGGTTATGAGAGTTCACGCTATTCTGAGAAAGTTGATGAGACATTGAAGCTTGGACTTAAGCAAGCTGTAAGCTCCTTTGTCTTTTTTGATCTACTCTTCAAACTCACCTGAACATACACTCTACAAGCCCCCTTCCAACAACAAAATAATAATAATAAATAGATCATCATGTCCTTGTTTACATGGATCTTCTGATCTACCTGCTTACTGGTACAGAAAATGGTTGGGCTCTTCTTTGGAGGTCTGAATGCTGCATCAACCCTCTCAGTGATCGTAGTAGTGATATATGGAGCTAACTTGACAATTACAGGATCTATGACCACTGGTGCTCTTACATCCTTCATTCTCTACAGCCTCACAGGTAACTATTACCTAATTTGGGCAATTGGTTTTGATGGTTTCACATTATCAATATCGAAATCTCCGAGCTCCAGTTTAATGGTCTAATTTTACTTGCAGTTGGTGGCTCTATATCCGGCTTGTCAGGATTATACACCATAGCAATGAAAGCTGCGGGAGCCAGCAGGAGGGTTTTTCAGCTTCTTGATCGTGTTTCTTCCATGCCGAAGTCAGGAAATAAGTGTCCTTTAAGGTTAGTCCTGAGATTCTCGTTCCTCTGATATGCCTGTGAATGATTCCATGAGTTAACCATGGAATATGTTGAACAGCAATCCTATTTTGAGAGTGCCAATCAGGCCATTACATATCTGTGGAGTCTGGACTAAGAATCATTTTGCCCATCCATCATTCTTGCTTTTTAGGAACCAATTGAATATGAAATTATGAATTTCAGAAGTTACCATGAAATTACTTAATCATCATCTAATCAAGTATATTTTCAATCAAGATCGTCCTCATCTTGCTGGTTTGTGTGGAAAAAAAAATATCACATGAAAAAAACAAAAATTATAAAATCCAGGCATCTTGTGATTTGAAAAAGAAAAGGAATTTCTCAAGTGATAAATATTGGTTTTCCTTCTATTCTAGTGAACAAGTTGGTGATGTGGAATTAGATGATGTATGGTTTGCCTATCCATCCCGTCCAAACGATATGGTTCTCCAAGTAAATTAGCTTCCCTTAACTACCTCTTAGATGTTACTATGTGTTCATGCCATATCCTGATGATTGAACTGGATACGTTCTTTCAATTACAGGGAATAACATTGAAACTGCAGCCTGGCTCAAAAGTTGCTCTTGTTGGCCCGAGTGGTGGAGGAAAAGTACCATTCCTTTCCTTTTTTCTATTCTTTTAAGAAATATACTGAGTTCTTATGCTGCTTCAGTGTTTATACAGAAAATTCCAATTGGAGTGCTTATAGACTAAGTTTGAGGTTTGAAACATCAAGTTGAACGTCACATGCATCTTATGCTTATATTATTTTGCATGTTGCAGACCACAATAGCAAACTTGATTGAAAGGTTTTATGACCCAATCAAGGGAAAGGTTCTCTTAAATGGAGTTCCTCTAGTAGAAATATCACACGAACATCTACACAGGAAGGTAATTTTCATTTTCCCTTTTCATGTCAGATAGGGAAAACAAAAGTGATATATATTCTTTGTTTCTCCCTGACATGAGATGCTCGTATAAATTTTAGATATGCTTGATTAGTTTTTTGTTTCATAACTTGGTTCTTTTATGGTCTAGAGATTTTTTATCCATAATAGACACAGCCCTTTATTGTAAGTGTACAGATCAGTATAGTGAGCCAGGAGCCTGTTCTTTTCAACTGCTCTATAGAGCAGAATATAGCCTATGGGTGTGAGGGTAAGGTCAGTAGCATGGATATAGAAAATGCAGCGGTAAGTTTTCTACCTCTTCTAACTTGCTACACAATTCCTCTAACTTTAACTTTCAGCTTTAGCTAACGTAACGTCGATATTGCAGAAAATGGCCAATGCACATGATTTCATATCAAAATTCCCAGATAAATATCAAACTTTCGTAGGAGAACGTGGGCTAAGACTTTCAGGTGGTCAGAAACAGAGGGTAGCAATTGCTAGAGCCATACTGATGAACCCAAGGATCCTCCTCCTTGATGAAGCGACTAGTGCTTTGGATGCTGAAAGTGAATATCTAGTGCAGGTCAGTTTGCATGACAACCTAAACAGTCTTCGTTTTAGTTTCCTAGATTTTTTTTTTCCAAAATCTTGATGCCATTTATTTCTCACATGATTTTTTTACAAGTTATCTCATGGTGGAAATTTTGCAGGATGCCATGGATTCTCTAATGAAGGGAAGGACTGTTCTAGTTATAGCCCACAGGTTATCAACAGTTCAAAGTGCGGACATTGTGGCAGTTGTTTCTGATGGTCAGATAGTGGAGAGGGGCACTCATGAAGAGCTCCTTAGCAAGGATGGGGTCTACACTGCACTAGTGAAGAGACAACTACAAGGACCCAAAACAGAAGTTTAGTTCGAAACCCTAAAATATGAACCATGAACGTGGTGGTGAAAGTGAACCTACGAAGCTCTATAGTTAATATATCAGAAGAACTTGTTAATTTATCAAATCGAATCAAAATGATTTGCCAAGATAATCCATGGCTGACATTTCATTTATGCCTATTCAGGCATTTGGATTAGCATACTGACTCATCAAAATTATTAGAGAAAATCATGTGTCCTCGTTTAAAAGTGAACATCTTCGAATTGCTCTTCTACAGTAATCACAATCTTTATGGTTAATACAAGTCATCAACAGATGTTAGGCTCCCACAGTTGAGATAATGACATAATGTCCTCATATTTGCAAATCCACAGCTATTTCAAAAAAAATAGTGCAATGAAACTTTAACCTACTTGAGAATTGAGACTATATGGGTAACAAATGAGCTAGTTTCCATGCCATAATCCCATTTCCTGAAATTTACCTTGTTGTAGCTGTTGTACTTTACTTTCTATAGTGATCATTGTCTGCTATATTATGTCAAATTCCTAATAATCCAAACCTAAATATGAAGCATCGTATTATAGAATGTATATATATGAAATATTATAGCCACTATTCTAGTATTGTAATCTCTATCTTTATTATTTTATATTGCCCTACACATATAAATAGAAAGAATTACTTAACTAATAGGTAAACCTCCTACTTCTTCTCAACTTAGTATCAAAGCCTTTTGACATAATAACTCCTCTCTTGCTCTCCCAAATGGACTTTGATTTTGCTACCGACTTCTCCCTCCACCAAACCAACGTTGCAGCCTACTTGGCCACTCACAGGCTGCCACAGGCTGCTGCCAATGGTGCCCTCCCATAGTAGCAGCCTCCTTCACTTGCAGAACAAAATGATGACTCTTCTTCTCATGTTTTTGTTATTCCTCTTCACATTATTGAGACATCAACTCCAGCTATAGTTGTTTTGTCCAACACTCAACAAGTTGTTTAATTGAAACTTATAAACACAAATTATCTTTATTAGCAAATGCAGATGAAGTCATACCTTCTTGGTTGGGGAGTTTTCACTTTGTTGATAGCTCAATGTCGTGTCCCCCCTCTCATATTTGTGACAGTCCTGTTGGTTCCTCTTCGACAATCAACCTCTCTTTTCTTTATTGGAAGCAATAGAATCAACTTATTTTGAGCGCATTACTCTTCTCTCTCACCATGAGTGTGTTGCACCTTATGGTCAATTGTCATACCTCGCATTATGTTTGGCGCACCCTTGAAAAAGTTCTCATGTCTCTGTCTAATTCTCACATTATACAACTCTATAGGTCCTTTCAAAATCTTCAACAAGGTGATGCTTCGGTTATTATGTATATGCAACAAGCAAAATTGTTATTTGATGAATTGACTGCTGCTGGCCGGCCTATCACTCTTAAAAACTTCAATATCTTTGTGTTTCGTGGTTCGTGGTGAGTTTAAAGACTTAGAAGCCAGCCTTATGACCAAGACAGAACTATTGTCATATGCCAACCTTTATAGTCATCTCCTTACCCATGAATTTCTACACAAAACCTCCCTCCAAACCATGGATACAAGCTCACCTTCATTGCCTCAGTCACCACTATTGCCAATGCCTTCTGTTCACCTTGCCATATCTCAACATAGCCCTAATTTTAGTCGTAGCAGGAGCCATTCTCGTGGCAACTAGCATCCCACCAGCAATTGCCACAACCACCAAAACAGGTTTGACTGGCTTTCGTTCCTCTACTTTTGCTGATTGGAGGCAGAGCAATTATCAACAGAACATTCACTCCTCTAGGTCTGGACAGTGGTCCTCTCACCGGTTTTTTAAGCAAAATGTAAAGTGTCAATTGTGCATAGCTTGTTGTTGGTAATACAGCTCCATATTGTGCATAGCTTTAGGGCAGTGGTCAGCAACCCTCTGACCACTTTGTTGTTGGTAACGTTTCTGGCAGCACTTGAATCCCAAACAACGGTGCGAACCAACACATTACACCTAATCTTGCAACTCTAACCGATTTTGCATCCTATCTTGGTAATGACCACTTGCATGTTGGTGACGGTAAGGGCCTTGCCATATCCTATATTGGACATTCCACGTTACATTCCCCAAAATGTATTTTTAAATTATCTACCATTCTTCATGTGCCTCATATTACCAAACCACTACTTTTTATTGATAAATTTTATTGTGATAATAATTTTTATTTTGAATTTCAGTATCTGTGTTTTATGTAAAGGATATCATCACCAAGAAAATGCTCCTTTCTAGTCAGAATAATGATGGTCTCTATGTTTTGTTTGAGTCTTCTGTAACGTCCATTCCTCAAGATTATTGGTCTTCTTACATCTTTGCAACTACTGATACGTGGTATCGTCAATTAGGTCATCTTATCTCCTACATTTTAAATTTTTTAGTTTCCAAAAATAAAATAGTTTGTATTTCTAGACACTCTCTTACTCAATGTCAAGTTTGTCCGCTAAGCAAGTCGTTGCTATGTCGTTGGGACCTATGTGTCACAAAACTACTACCCCACTTGATTTAATATTTAGTGATGTTTGGGGCTCTGCTCCTATGTTTTCTTCTGATGGTTTTTATTACTTTAGTATCTTTATCGATATGCATAACAAACATATGTGGTTTTATCCTATTGTGGCAAAATCATATGTGTTTTCTATATTTTATCCTTTTCAAACACTTGTTGAGCGTCAGTTTTCACGTAGAATTAAATCTGTTGAAACTAATTGAGGTGGTGAATATTGTAAGTTAAACCGGTTCTTTCAAACTATTGGTATTCATCACAGGTTAATTTATCCTCATACCCATAAACAAAATTGCACAGTTGAGCGTCGCCTTCAGCACATTATCGAAACCGGTCTTACCCTCCTAAGAAAATGTAGTGCTCCATTAAGATTTTAGAACTATGTGTTTGAATCATCAATATATCTTATTAATCGCATGCCTACTCTTGTTCTCCAAAATAAATCTTTGTTTGAGTGTCTGTTTCATCGTACTCCTAATTATAATTTTCTCCATACTTTTAGGTGTCTTTGTTTTTTTTTTTTTTGTCCATATCATGCTCATAAGTTGTATTTTAGTTCATCTCTATATGTGTTCCCAAGATATAGTTCCTCTCATCTTAGTTATCATTTTCTTGATTTAACATCTCAATATATTTATGTCACTCGTCATGTTCGTTTTCATGAAGATGTGTTTCCTTTTGTAAATTTTGAACAGATAGTACAAAAACCATTCACCTCCTCCCAACATACACATCTCCCCACCTTGAATCCTACCCTAAATTTTCACCCTACTACCCCACCAATTCACCAAACCAGCAACTCAAACCGGCCACCAACCGCACCTATTCCGCTCCACTACTCGCCCACCATGTCTACCACCATCTCATCACCACCCAGTCATGCCCCTCTATTACCATCTGTTTGTTTTTATAATGATCATTGTGCAGGAACAACTTCTCCTTTTTCATAGTTGCATGCTTCCAGTTCTAATACTACAGAGAAGCCTGAATTTATCGTAAGTTCTCCACTCTCTGTTGTTGTGCAATTCGGTCCTTCGATAGACTCTCTTGCTGACCTGCAACTCTATATCGATCTCTCCTCATATCCTCTCCAACAACTCATCATGGGTTCAAGTTCTTTTCCCCATCAACCTGTCATTCATCAGCATCATGTGGTCCTCTATCCTCGGTTGCTTAAAATCATCTTGCTAACAACGTTTATAACTACCTCTATTATTCCAATATGTCGGGTATTGTCTCCTCTTACCTATAAACCCATTGTTTTTTATGATGCTAACAGGTACGAGGCTTAGTATGGTGCTATACATGAGAAAATTCAAGCCTTGTGTTCTAACGACACATAGTCTTTGATTCCTTATCATCCTTTAATGAATGTTGTTGGTAATCAATGGGCGTACAGAATAAAGCGTCATATTGATGGCAGCATTGAAAGGTATAAGGCGTGTCTGATTGCTCGAGATTTTACTCAGCAAAAAGGCATTGATTACTCTGAAACTTTCAATCCTGTTATCAAACAGTCGACCGTTAGATTAGTCTTCTTCATTGTGGTTTCATATAATTGAAAGATACATCAGCTTGATATCCATAATGCTTTCCTTAATAATGTTCTTAATGAAAAGATCTACATGAAACAACCCCTAGATTTTGTTGACTCTGCCCTTCCTTCTCATTTTTGCAAATTGCATAAGTTGTTATATGGTTTAAAACAGGCTCTGCGGCCTTGGTACACTCATCTGAGTGATTTTCTACTCTCTACTGGCTTTCATGCCTCCAAGGTTAACACCTCATTATTTATTTTGCCTGTTGGTTCTGATATCTTATATCTTTTGGTTTATCTGATGATATTCTATTTACAGGTAGGAACTTTACTATACTTGACCGCCTAACACAGTTGTTGAGCTTAGAGTTCAAGCTTCGTGACTTAGGTGTTGTTCATTATTTTTTATGTATTGAGGTTCAGTCCATCAGTATGGATTTGATGTTATGATAGCATAAGTATATTCTTGATATTCTCACTTAGGCTGGTATGACTTCTTGCAAACCTGTTGATACTCCTATCTCTACCTCCAAAGTTAACATACTGCCAAATCCCTTGTTTTTTTATCTTATACTGTTTTCTCAAACCATGGGTCCTCTTCAATATCTCAACTTTACGAGACTAGATATTTGCTTTGTTGTTAACAAAGTTTATCAGTTTATGCATGCTCCTACAGATTCTCATTGGGCTGCCCTAAAATGTATTTTACATTATTTTCAGTGTATGGCAACCTATGGCTTACATATCACTCACATTTCATCTTTTGCATTACATGGCTTTACGGATGTAGATTGGACGGGTAGTATTGATGATCATAAATATATGGGTGGTTACCTTTTTTTTTTTTTGTCGGACGTTAATTTCGTGGAAATTAGGTATGCAACGTACAGTTGCTCACTCCTCTACTGAAGTTGAGTATAAAACTTTAGCAAATGGCACCACTGAGGTTATATAGCTTTAGTATATATTGACAGATCTATAGATCCCTTCTATTTTTGTTCATACCATTTGGTGTGATAATCTTGGTGCTTCTTATTTATCTGTGAATCCTATCTTTCAAGCTTGTATAAAATATGTTGAGGTTGATTATCATTTTATACGAGATAGGGTTGTGAAGAAAGAGATTCAAATTTGTTTTATCTCCTCCTAGGATTAACTTGTAATTTGTCTTCACTAAGTCACTTTTTACTGCTTCTTTTACTATTTTTCGCTTCAAGTTTCGGGTCATTCCTCCACCCTCGTCTTGAGATGGCATATTATAGAATGTATATATAGGAAATATTATAAGCATTATTCTAGTGTTGTAATCTCTACATTTACTATTGTATATTGCCCTACACATATAAATAGAAAAGGATTGGCTAACTAATAGGTTAAGCGTCCCACTTCTTCTCAACTCTCTGAGTACATGTTGGTTGAGAACTGTTGAGGATAATTGCATGCACGAGTCTATCATGATCGATTAAAAATCAACTTCTAGAATAACTTGAATTTCCTTGCTTCACAGCTTCTAGCTGTCAAAAAATTGTTTTTTTTTTAAATCGTTAGTACATATATTTTTTTGTCAAATTAAAAGTAGGATTTATTCATTTTTAAAGTTAAAACTTTTTTGAAAATATTCTCCGACATGAAATATTAACATAACTAAAACAAATTGTGAGTTAATCAAAAATTGATATCAAAGAATCATTTGTTGATATATAATACTTTCTTGTATCTTATATAGTAAAAAGTTAAAAAGTTAAAAATTAGCTCTTAAAGCACTAAAGCTTTTAAAGAGAAGATGACATAGGTGAACTAGGCTTTGAGCTTAATCCACACTCAACTCGACTAGGGCATTAGCTCCGAGGTCAAACCTAGTTTCATTGTAAAATAATTTTTTGGTTTATAAAGAATTATTTTCTTGTTTATTTTGGGCTTAGACTTGGGTTTGGTGTAAGATATTTTTATAGCCCACACAAAATTATGTTTTGCCAACCTAGTTTGTTTAGCTAGCCCATGAATAAATATTTTGAACTGTAACCTTTCAATTCTTGAATAATTTTTTTTCCAAAGAAAAAATTATAGTTTTTAAGGAAAAAAAAAGTAAGGTTTTCTTGTTATACCAAATAATTAAAGCATAACAATGAGACTTAATTTTAGTAATTACCATAATTAATTTTGCATTAGTTTTGGTTTCAAAAATCAGTATAATAAGGGATTGAAGCGGAGATGCTCTACAATACTAAACAATACATCTTCTACCTTCTTTCCAGCATTTATTTGCTTTGTTTTCTTTAGTTATTCCAGAGCTTAGATTCAGTTTTTTGTATAGATATTTTGAGTTTGTTTTCATGGTTTATGGACTTTTATTAGTAATGTAATTAATCAAGGTAGTGTTATTGAAATTCGCATTTCCAACTAATTGTAATCAATTTACTTGCATTGATTGAGTGACTAAAGACAAACGATACAATCCTTGATAGCAACTTAATCTACATTTCTTTATATTCTAAGTTATTCAACAAATAAGTATATTAAACTATATGTTTAAGGTAGTTTGTATATTGTTTTTCTATGCATGCTTTGTTCATAAACTTATGGTTTTTTACCTTTAAAATTATAAAGCTATTTTGAATGTTTTAAGAGGGCATCATCATCATCCATTCCTTTCTTGAGTTATGCATTATCACCGTCTTTAGTCAACTAGGAAGGATGTTTGTTCCTTCTTCCACTATATCTTCATCAAGGCATCATCCACATGGTCATTTTCTTATTTCAGTTGTGCATTTAATTCCATGAAGAAATCAGTTTATGCCAATTTATGCTCTAAAATGATAGTTTGTTTTGTTAACAAGATGGTAATGTTGTCTTTAGGTTTGTTTCCTTGTTCAACTATTAACATGTTTGCAATAGGTTAATTTTTTTTCCTTATTTAGAGTGGCTTTCTTCATTCTTTTTAAAGAAATATCCATTTTCTATTCCTTTTAAATAATCAAGGTTGTTTTTTTATTATTGCTTGCATGCTATGTCTTTAAGCTATTATTGTATTACTCATTTTCTTCATTTTAATTCTTTAATTGTTAGCCTATTTTATTGGACAACTTTATTGATATACCGCTTATTGTTATGTCTTTGTCCCTTGCCTTTCCTTTTTCAGATCATGGTTGGTAATTTCATTTAAACTTTCTTATCATCTTTACAATGTCATTTTCTACTTTTTTATAAATTTCCTTATGAATCTTCCTCTGAAGTTGTTTGTGATCTAAAACAACCTTTTAAGTTGATGAAAATGATGTTTATATTAGAATCTTTCACACTTTTTCTGTCAAAGTCCTTTTATTGTATTTTTAGTAGTTTTAGTATAAGATTAGGCTCAATTCTACCTAATATCAAAGTCCTTTGATCATGTGTGTGGTGGCCTAATCTAAAATCAAATAAATGTTCAATGCTAAACTTAAAAAAACATGAGCTTAAAAACAAGAAAAAAAAACCAAACCCGAGTGAATCTCTTAAACCTAGGTTATTCCCTCAAACTTGCAATCCATTAAATCTCAAACCTGACTCAACTAAAAAGTTTAATTTCCAACCAATTTAATATTGAATGATAAAACTTAGAAAAATATCAAATTTAAAAAAATTTCAAAGTTAAAAAAATAACAATAAAAAAAAAACAACAATTAAATATGATAGGAAAACAACTATAGAAGGATGAAATTGCAAAATAAATTCAATTTAAAACCATCCTTAAGAAAATATGTAACAATCAAAATAATAGAAATCAAATCTAACACATAAAAAAACAAAAGGATGATGAAATTGAAAAAAATATAATTTAATAGATCATTTAAAATAAAACAAATAGGAATAAAAAAATAGAGACCAAGTCGGGATGAGAAAACAATAAAAGGGTTGCCATGAAATTTTGAATAGTCAAGCATGAAATTCAAGGTGGAGAGAGAAGAAAAAAAAAGAAATGGCCACCAGCTGCTGGACACATGAAAGGATTAAAACATAATTCTGAAAGTCAAGGTATTGGCAATGGACAACCTCTCATGCGCTTCCAAAAAGGAGTTAGCGGCGTCCACGCGCACATATATACAATAATTTTTTTCATTACTTCAAATATTTACTAAATTACGAAGCAACTCTTAATTGAAATTCAAAAATATATAAAAACAATAATGAAAAGATGAAAATACCTTTTCACACCAACGTTATTTTTTTTATTATAATTTCAAATATATCTTTTTACTGTTCTAAAAAAAGATGAAAAAACCCCTCTTTGCAAGTTTAATATTTTTTTTAATTTTAAAGGCATTCACATCATTTTGGTATGAAAAAAAAATCAAAGACAAAAACACTCCTCGACAAAAGCTATATATTTATTTGTTTTTAAGGGTAACAAAGTCATTTCACTATATAAAAAAAATGTACAGACTAATTTATACTCAATCAATTTAATAATAACCCATGGATCTCGTAATAGAAATTATAAAAAATGGGATACAAAAGGTAGTGGCATGATTGAACTTATAACTTAAGTAATCTAGAAAATATATTAAAGCAGTTATTGTACCTCTTATTCAAATTCAAATTGAATAGTTACATCTTGACCAAACCAAATCAAAAAATTGTATAAAAAATCTTATTCTAGCTATTGAAATTAACACATTAATCTATGAATTATATTTTAGAAGCATGTTAATGTAATAACATATAAAAAAAAAATTGTAAATTTATACTTCAACTCATAATTAAACAAAAAAATTTCAAATTATTTCTAGTAATACATGAACTCACGTAAATAGAGTTTTGCTCTATTTTTTTCATAAGTTAAACTAATATTGATTTAAAATAGACTCTAAATCTTGCATAAATTTCATGGCTTTGTTTTTCTAACTTTTATATTTAAGAGTTAGATTTCTTTATTATTTAAGAAATTAAAAATTCTTTATAATTTAGCTTTTTATTTACAACAAGTTGTTTTTATTTGAAACAATCTTGATTGTTTTAATAATGAAAAATATACAGTAAGACAAGCACAATTTCTTCCTACACTTGCCATTTTTTAAAAAATAAAAAGAAAAAAAATTGCTTAAACATATCAAACCCTTTTTCCTCCCTGTCTATATCTATTAAAACATAAATGGAGGTTAATACGGGTGAGCAAAATAACTCAAAAACCGATTAAACCGAGAAAACTGAAAAAAATAACTGAAAAAATCAAACCGTGAATAAAAACAATTAAACAGATTAAAATTTTAAAAAAACTGACCGGTTCGGTTTCGGTTTTATAAGCCTGAAACCAAAAAAATCGAACGGAACGGAACTGAAACCGAACCAAAAAAAACCAAACCAAACCGAGCCAAACTAAGCCAAACCGAAAAAACAGAGCCAAACCGCTTTGAACCGGTTTTTGTCCAAAAAATCAAACCAAAACCGGTCGGTTTGAACCGGTTTAGGTTTGGTTTTGGTTTTTTTTAAAAAAAATTAGTTTAGTTACTTTTTTTATAAAAATTGAACCGAATCGAAAATGATCACCCTTAGAGGTCACTACCAGAAAATCGGCGAAAACCAACGGAATTACCGACGGAATTTTTTCGTCGGTAATTCTTACCAATGAAAATAATTCCATCTCAAAATTTATCAGTATATACCGACAGATAAAGTCTGTCGGCGATACGGTCAGTACATATCGACAGAATACGTTCGTCAGTATATAATGATCATATCGTTGACGACCTATACAATTTGTTTGGAAAGTTGCAACGGTGTGGTGACGTGGATTTTTTTCAAACGATTTTACCGATGGAATGACCGAGGAATTCAATCGAGATAGCCGTACAGTGACATGGCACTTTCACCGTCGGAATCACCGACAGATACGTTCCGTCGATAAAAGCCATTATATACCCACTCTGCCGACACTCTCTTCCTCTGTTTCTCCTTCTTCTTCCCCTTCTTCTTTATCATCCCACCTCTCCCCTCCCAAACTACAGTCAACCACCCATCCCAACTCTCCACTCTTCTTAACACAAGCATTCAAATTTCTTATACTTTTGTACGTGGTCACAATATCTGTTCTTGTGGATTTTATCATTTTTTGTAAGTAAATCTATCCTTTTTAGTTTTAACATTTAAATGTGAATTTTATTGTTTTTTTAGTATATATATTTTGTTAACGTATTTGATTGTTATTTGTCAAAGAAACTTGTAGTATGAATGTATAATTTTGTAGTTGTTATAGTTTGTTTTAGATTTTGTCAAATTATATTTGTTTGTTAATTGTTGAAATTTTTTTTTAATTACACCGAATTAAATGTGTTGTGATGAAATAAATAATAGATTGTTTAACGGGTCTGTTTTAATTGTTATCAATTCTATTGTGAAGTTGTGATTTCCGTAAATTTATACATATATAAATTTGTATGTATGAACGTTGATAGTTGATAATTGATAATAAATATTTAACATAAGTGTTTTTTTAGTTTGTTGGATGATGTCGGGAAAAACCAATATTTTTGTTATGTTTTATAGAGGTTCAATAAAAGTCATGGATGATCGCTGATGGATGTATCGGGACTCACCTCAAGGATTGCGGAGGATGGATTATTGTAACGGTGTTCAAGGTTTTATTAATTTCGCAACATCTATCCCAAGAAATTTTACTGATGGCGGTATTAGGTGTCCATGCAGGAAGTGTAAAAATTTAAAGTTTCTGCATCAAGATGTCATAACGATGCATCTTCTAACCAAAGGGTTCATGGAGGATTACCTGTGTTGGTATGCATACAGAGAACTATTTGATCCTAATGAGAGCATGGAAGAACGGGTGGTTGGGTCAACTTCTAGTGCTAACAACATACATAAAGTTGGAAATGAGAACAGTAATCCTTATAGGAATATGGTTATGTATGCAATGAGAATGAGTGAAGGTAATGTCAGGGAATGTCCAATCGTAGAAGAAGAACATAATGCAGATGCAACAAGGTTTTTTGATCTGTTGAAAGATTCTAACGAACCATTATGGGATGGCTGCACGAACCACAGTAAATTATCGGCCATAGCACAGGTATTCACCATCAAGTCAGATCACGGGTTGAGTGAGGCCGGTTATAACAAGATTATTGAATAGACGAGAAGCATTTTACCTGAAGGGAACAGGCTGAAAGAGAACTTTTATGCCGCCAAGTCCATGATGAAACCCCTCGGTTTAGGATACCAGAAAATTGACATATGCCCTAACTTCTGCATGTTATACTACCTTGAAAATGCTGAGCTGACTGAGTGCATGACATGTGGGCATTCCCGTTATAAACCCAGAACTGGTAGAGGAAAGACTCTCGTGTCATATAAAAAGCTTAGATACTTCTCAATCACACCTAGACTGTAAAGGTTATTCATGTCACCAAGGACTGCTGAGCATATGACATGGCACCAATCACATCATGCGGTTGATGAAGTGATGGTGCATCCTTCTAACGGTGAAGCTTAGAAACACTTTAACAGTGTACATCCTCACTTTTTAGCTAAATCAAGGAACGTGCATCTTGGGTTGTGTACAGACAGATTCAACCCATTTGGGTCATTTGTTGCTCTTTATTCTTGTTGGCCGGTCATACTAACGGTTTATAACTTGCCACTGGGAATGTGTATGAGGCTGAAGTTCATGTTTTATCTATGGTCATACCAGGTCCGAGCAGTCCGGGGCGGAATATAGATGTTTGTTTTCATCCGTTGATTAATGAGTTGACACAGTTGTGGTCCTCTGGAGCTTTGACTTTTGACATCTCAAGGAAACAGAATTTTGTTATGAGAGTGGTTTTGATGTGGACTATCAATGATTTCCCAGCTTATGGAATGGTTTCTGGTTGGAGCACGCATGAAAAGCTAGTATGTCCATACTGTATGGAGAACAACAAGGCATTCATGCTAACAAACAGGGGTAAAGCTTCTTTTTTTTACTGTCACTGTCGTTTCTTGCCTCTGAATCACAGGTATAGATAGAACAGAAATGATTTCTTTGTTGGCAGAGTTGAAAAGGATGTTGCACCCCCGCGTCTTTCCAGTGAAGAATTGCTTGATGTTGTGTCAGAGTATGGTGACATTGTGTTTAGTCTCCAATCAGGTAAGTAAAAGTTTCCTAGTTTTGGTTTGACCCATAACTAGGTGAAGCGAAGTATCTTTTGGGAGCTTCCTTGTTGGAAGACCAATCTTCTCTGCTATGGCTATGACTCCTGCATCATGGAGGACAATTTACAAAGCTTGCAAATCCAATGCTGAGTCATGCACATTTCGAGGAACACATACATGCCTCTCCATCTTTTCTATCTTGGTAAAATCATAGTCATAGCTCAAAGCTACGCTTAATCCATCCTCACAATCAAAATCAAAAACTTGCTGCACACACTTATCAACTTGGTCATAGCATGTGATAGAATAAACATTGCTATTGGGATATTTCATTGCATCATGAAAATTAAATTCAATCTTTTCATCTCCTACTTCCATAGACAAAGTATCCTTACCACAATTAATCTTTGTATTGGCAGTTTTCAAGAATGGTCTCCCAAATAATATAGGAGTGTTGTTTAATGAATCACAAGAATCATGTTCCATATCAAGAATATAAAAGTCGCATGGAATGACCAAACTATCAATCTTGACTAGGACATCTTCTATCACACCAAGTGGGTAAACAAAACTACGATCCACAAGTTGTATTACAATGCTAGTTTTATTCAAAGGCTCAAGACTAAAAGAATCATAAACATGTTTGGGCATAACACTAATAGATGCACCTAAATCACACAAGGCCCTTTTGAAACTAGCATTACCAATAACACATGGGATAGTAAACGCACCTGGGTCTTTTTGCTTCAAAGGAATATTCTTTTGAACAATAGCAGATACTACTTCACCCATACTTACCATTTCATGACCTTTCAGTTTGAAAGCTCTCTTGGTGGTACACAACTCCTTCAAGAATTTGGCATACTTAGGAATTTGCTTGATAACATCAAGCAAAGGAATGTTGAGTTCTACTTTATTGAAAACCTCTAAAATCTCTTTTTCTTTGTCCTCTTTCTTTGACCTATAAGAATTCACAGGAAAGGGTGGAATTGTTTTAAAACTGGAATTCATTGAGTGAGGAGTTACCTTTGGAGTGTTGGTCGATGTTTCAGTTTGTAGAGGAGGAGGATGTTCCTTCTTTGTACTCAATTCGGTTTCTATCTCTTCTTCTTCCTCCATCTCAATTTGTTTTGACCTTTTCTCTTCAAGTTCTTTCCCATTTTGTCGCATGATCACACTAACATTCTCTATTGGATTCAATGCTTGGGAGGGCAATTTTCCATTCATTTGTGCTTCCAATTTTCCCACACTTGAAGCTACTTGCCTCATTTGCTTCTCCAAGTTGTGAATACTTGACCTTGTTTCCTTTTGAAAAGACATGACATTTTGTTGCAAAGTCACAGTGTTAGAAGCCAAAGTTTTCATCATCTCACGAAGATCATCACTGGATGACGGCCCCATAACATTGGAGTTTGCGAATGGAGGGGGTTGTCTTGCTTGATAATTCTGTTGGGGCTGAAATCCATGGGGATGGAACTGTCGGCCTTAATTGCCTTGTTGAGGTGGGTTCCCATAACATAAGTTTGGATGATCTCTCCATCCGGGATTGTACGTGTTGGAAAAGGGATCATATTTACGCTGGGACTGTCCGTTGAATCCTCCATCAACTGCATGA
>Ga0325414_1003150_pt1 | contig 17052 bp, 5 predicted proteins | sample PopdelMetagenome_8_FD_206183 | JGI IMG/M metagenome (GOLD analysis project Ga0325414, IMG submission 206183) | Populus deltoides microbial communities from Bellville, Georgia, United States - Leaf-PdKOR-R3 | ecosystem: Host-associated > Plants > Phyllosphere > Phylloplane/Leaf | place: USA... | reverse complement strand
AGGGTGTTGAGCACAGTTGTGGGTTACGGGGATGAGGGAGATGAGAGGTTGTGGTTCCAGCCAGGTATCTGTTAGTTGGGAGATAGGTGTGCGGGTTGTGATAGCTGGGTTTTATGGATCGGAAACTAAAAGAGAAAAGCTGGGTTATTTATTTGAGATGAAGGGCAAAAGGTTACTTTCTCTCATCTTTGATCGAGAGGAGAGGACGATAGCTCCGAGGAAGGGCGGATACATAAATTTTTCTATTAAATAAATATATAAATTTTTTTTAAGATAAATTATTAACTCATGTCCATGAATTTTTAAAATTAACAATAAAATTTTAATTCAAATATATACTTAAAATATTAAAAAATAAATTTAAAAGTACATAAAATTAAAATAAAAGTAAAAATAAGCTAACTATTGAAGTTACATTTTTCGATGTTTTGTGGAATATAATATAATTCATTTATAATCGAATCTGAATTGATATTGTAACAACCCCTTAACTAGGATAAAATAACAATCTCATGTTAACTAAAAACAAATTAATTAAATTTTTTTCCTCTCTCAATTTCTTCTTCCTTCACTTGATTCTTCCTTATATTAGTATTTTATAAGTTGGACTTTGTAAGTTTACAAGATTATTCTCTCACTTTTTTTATTTTTTTCTTGGATTTTTTTATGTTTTTCCCTTACTTTTCTCTCTTTCTCTCTCGCCTTTTCTTTTCTTTCTTTTTCTATTCTGCTTCTGCCCAGTCGGTAACATATAAAAGGAAGGAAAAACTGATTTATTTTATTTTTTAATAGCAAATAATCATTTTATTCTTAATGAGTCATTTTGCTTATATTTTATGATCTTTTTTTTCCTGTTAGCACTACCAAACTCTGTTCATTCTAAAATTTTAACCAGATTTTATTCAATATATTTTAAGATCCTTCATAAAATTTTGGCTCAATCTGATGGTTGGATTGAAAATTACATTCAATAATGTAAAACTGATCAAATTGTGATTTTTTTTTTATCAAATTTCTGAATTTCTTTAAGAATTCTGAAATTTTAACCCAAGTTAAAGCTCTAAACAAATTTTCAGAATTTTTTGATATCTCAATCGAGAATTACAAATTTTATTTACATAAGACTATTAAAAAAATACTAATAAAATCTTGACTTGGATTAGAGCGCACCCAAACCCTTACATGCCTCCACCTGTGGCTGCGAGATTTCGGTTTAGTTTTTTTATGACTGGAAAAGGAGGACAGGGGCTGGGTTTGTAGTTGGAGGAGCTGCTGTCCTAGTGGTTGGGTGGTTCACGGTAAAAGGTTGTTGGCAACGGTTAGAGGTTGAAGATGGGTGGTTGATGTATTTTTTTACAAAGGTAGCCAAGGAATGGGAGAGAAGAAGAGTCAGGTTGTTATTTCTTTTTGAAATAAAAAAGGACTGTGCTGGTAACATGGGTCACAGGTTTTTTAATTTTTTTTTATCTAACTAATTTTTGTGTGTGTTATTCCCTTGTTATTTATAGAAGAAATAATTTGTGTTTTTCTTTTTATTTATTTGTTTTTCAAGCAAACTTGGTGGCCAAGCAACCTAAAATCACTTTGATCCTTCATTTGTTTTTTTATTTTTAGTCTCTTTGTCCATATATTTTTTGTTTTTTATTTTTTTTAAACAATATCAATGTTGACTTGATGAGAAAAATAAGTCAAAGAATTTGAAATGAGTGCGTTAAAAATTAAACGTGTCAAAAGTTAATTTTTAATTATTTTAAAAAGACGCTGAAAATACTAAAAATGATTCAAATCTATCAAAACTATATGTTTTGGATTTTTTTTATTTTTGAATTTTTTTGAAAAAAATAAGAAAAAAAAGTCAAAATCAAGTTATGACACCATCTTTTGTTGTTTAGTTAGAATCAAAGTAGAAGCAAAGACAGAAAGATCCAGAAATTATCTCTCATATTGTTCTATTGTCAAGTTTCCTTGTTTCAATCCTAAGAACTCTTGCTCCTTACTCCTTTGATGTTGTTGGAAGTAGTATCTAATCTTAAGCTCTCTCTAAAAATCAGCCTTACTCAGCTCGTCTCCTGTCCTCCGAGTCCTAACAGTAGTCCACCAGGTCGGGGCATTATCTGAAAATAATTGTGCTACATAGTTTACCTTAATCTCCTTAGGCATTGAAATTATAATTTACCCTAATCTCCTTAGGCATTGGAATATGTACAAGTGACTCTTATACATTCTGAAGCCACTGCCCTGCAACCTCTACATCCTTGCCTCGTGCAAATGGCACACAACCAATATCTCTTATACACTTAACCTAATAAAGTAAGGTATGAATACTCTCTTTACCAGTTGTACTTATAGTCCCTCGTATCTCCGATACAACAGCTTTAACTATCTATTGTAGATAAGCAGGATCCAGATATGAAACTATACCAAAATGCTCTAGCCTCTACAATGCCTCTAGCTGTGGTATCCCTGTTGTATATGATAGGGAAACACCTCTACATACAAAAGGTTCCCTCTAAACAAACTGAGATTTTATCTCAAGTGAATGTGATGTTCTATCTCCCAAAAGGCCATCCATATTGTCTCCAACTCCTTCTACAGAACTCTCTTGTCTCTATATAGGAGTTGGGGCAGTTCTTATCCCTCATCGGGTACGTATCTTCCTGAAATGCTTATTTCGTGCGAATTAACATAAATTCATTCTTTCTTAACAACAATCCCATTGGATCTTAACCAAAGGCTTTGATACCAATTTATAACATCCTTCCATTTAACACATGGATATGTCTATACATTGTACAAATACATATAAATCAGGGTCATTTTTTTATACATGTATACATAATTTGACCATATACGTGGTTATGCTAATCTTAATTTGTTAAGGATTTACCTATTAAAGATTTTACCAAAATTTTAGTAAAGTTTCCCTTGTACTTGGATTTTTTCAAGTTATTGTCATCTTCAAGTCATAATACAACTACCATAACCATGGTCCAATCATCCTGGACCTTACCCCACATCAACACAACTCAAGATTTACATAAAATTATTTTTCCATGACATATAAATAATAAAGCTTATAGGTAAAAGGATAAGAATATGAAATATGTAACAAAAAAATTACATGTATAGTACTACATCTAAAGAGTTTAAAAAATGATATATTTCAGAACAAAATGAAGGGTTCTACTAATTATATATAAGAAGTGTATGAATACAAAATATACCTAATATAACTAAACTACCCCTAATATTTATATTAACCCTGCCTCGCAGTGTACAATGGTCTTGCATAGTTAACAATAAAATAATAAATAATTAAATAATTAAGTTCATAAGTTCATATTAGCATTTTAAACATTTTTAATAATTCTCAATACAGTTAATTATCCTTTACTTATATAAATATAACACAATTTTCACTTTTTATCCATAATTTCCATTTCTTGACAGTTATAACTTCATTATCACCTCGACTTCCATATTTACTATTCACAAACATATCATCTCATTGGTTTTCATCAAACAATAAAAATGATATATTATTGACTTTCATTCAATCATAAAAGCAATAAAACATTGGTTTTCGCTCATTGATGGAAGCTACAAATAATGGATTTTTTCTAAAAATAAAAGCAATATAACAATGGTTTCCATTCAACAATGGAAGCAATAAACACTGACTTTCATTCAATAATGAAAGTAACATAACAATGACTTTCATTTAACGATGGAAGCTACAAATATTGGTCAGCATAACAATAGTTCTCATTCATCAATAAAAACAACAAACATTGACTTTCATTCAACAATTATATGCATTTCTCATGCCGCGGAAGATGTCATTTCTAATGCCTCTCTTGAATCCAAAGAAGGTATCATTATCAATATTTCTTTTTATCTCGTATCATATCATTATTAATTGATTTTACACTACATACTAACTCACTTTTACAATTGTATTCTTCATTTTCACTACTAAATTCCTAAGCACATTTCACATTACAATTAATCAATTTATTCTTTTCTTATTATATTCACTCTTAAATAAATCAAATTCAATATCACATCATTATCAATTCTACTTCCTAATCCATATATTTATTTGACCAAAAAGTCCCTCTCTCCTTTCCTTTCTTTTCCAATTTTTTTTTTAATTCTATCATAGTTTAAGCTATTTAAGCAAAGCACACTAATTTATGGATCTCACTACCTATTCATTCCATATCTATAATTCCAAAGATTTTAATATGCTAATCAAATTTGATAACATAATCTAATTCCTTTCAAATAATCTCTAATATAACACTAAGTTCATACAATTTTCACACATATATCATCAACATCATAAATATTTTTTTCCACCACACTTGATCGACCACTCTCCCCACTTTTTCTCCATGTTTTCTTCTTTATAACATCAATTCTTACATCCATTCTAACCTTTTTTTACGTGTATTAACATTCATGACAACTAATTTAACATAATCTCAAATTTCCGAATTAAGAACCCCAATTCACCAATTTAGAAGTTTGATCAAAATTCATTTAAATTTCCATCAAACTTGATAAATCAAGTGTAAAACTCCGTACCGGATAATAATACAAATTCCAGATACTAACCAAATGAAAATTCTTTAAGCTTTCGTTTTCTTTCTTCACTTTCCTTGTTTCTCTCACTAGAAATCTTACTTTCCATAGCTAACCTCTCTTGAGTCAAGTGTTTAGGTGTTAAACCCATAAAATCTCACAAGTTTTGTCTCAAATTCTTGTTTTGCCTCAAGTTTTCCTAAAATCAAGCTAAAAGAAATGAAGATATTTCATTGTCTCTCTCTCTTTTTCTACAAGCTGCCGGCCACCATACATATAAAAGAAGAAAATTTGGTAATTCCCATTATGTCCTCTATCTTACATCATATATATTTTCTTGGTTCAACGCTTGTTTATACTAAATTTAACCTGAGCGATATTAAAATTCATTAAATTTCGGTTTCTTTTTTAGTTATTTTTTTCATGGTTTTATTTTTATAATTATCACATAAACATTTTATTTTAAATTTTCAAAATCTATTATCATCTCTTTAGTGTAAATATTTAATTTACTTGCTTATCGTAATATTTACTTTAAAATTCTTATAGATTTACGTGGGGCTTTATAAACAGCTCATTAAATTCCACAACCGTTGAGAAACGGTTATTCAAATTCCATCACCATTGAAAAACAGCACATCAAGCTCTATAACCGTAGAAAAAGGGCTCACCAAACAACAAAATTGTTGAACAACAGGGTGCCAAAAGCTAGCCTTAATCGTTGAAAAACCCGTTCACCCACCAAATCCCACGAAAAAGCAGTTGCTGATGAGAAATGGTTATCATCAGCAACTGCAAAGAACATTCATTAAAAGAAATAAAAATTATTAAAGAAAAATTGGATGCACAGGTTGAATGCGAAATCTTGTACCTGCCAAGTGATGTTGATGGCCTCACAGAAGAAAAGGCCGAGAAGCTGGTGAAGAAGTTCTTGGCAATCTCACACTGTGCCATGCATCAAGTCAAATAATTTCTGATTAATACTGCTATGTACAAACAAATCATTAAAAAAGAAAAGAAAAGAAAGAGGAGATGTCCGGTGCTTGAAATAAAAGAGAGGAGGGCCATCTGTGTGAGTGGGACTATTTTGCCTGATTGAAAGAGGAAAAACAATTTGCCTATTCTATTAATCAAAGTCGGTATACAATTGTTTGCCTTCTTTTAGTTAAAGAAAATCACGTCACCAACAATGCATTAAAGAGTGAAAGAGAAAAAAAGGCCGTGCTGGAATTTTACAGTAGTGAAATTAGCATGTAAAATGCAAATAAAATGAGAAAGGAGACCAAAGCAAAAAGTTTTCATGGACAATCATGACATCTATTTTAATTCAAGACTATTGATTCGTAATGAAAATCTCAAAATTACAAAAATCAGGGTTTCAGGGTAAGATTTTTAAAATCTAAATATTTGATAGCCGGAGCAGTGATTCTATCATTCTGGTCTGGTGTAAAAACTCTTGTAAAAATTTAAGCACGATCTAATAGTTAAATCAAAAGTTATGGTTTTTTTGAGCTATTATTTTGGTCCGGTACAACCGGATCTTCTCATGGGCCTAGAACTATCCTATTAATCCATAAATACATCTCTTAGGTCATTCACATAATCTTTCTGGGGTAGATCCTCATCTAGTTATGTTAAACCCACATTGTGAGAATTATTATGTGAATAATAATTTTTTAAAATTTTAATTGGAGTATGTTTTTGAGTTTATAAGTTGAACAAAAATATATATTTTTACTCATAAAATATTTTGAAAGAAAAAATTCATAAAAATTATGATTTTTATGTAAAACAGTCGATTGGTTATATAATTGTATCCAATTGGCCAATCAGATGGTAGTTGTCACGTTTTAAAAGCGCGATATGATTATATATCGTTATTATGAAGCGCGACAACTATTTTATTGTCTTAAAATAATAATATTTAATAAATATCACGTTTCAAAAATGTAACGAAATGAATGTATGTTATTTCACCTATTCTGCCTATACTTTTAATTTTATATGCTAATTAAAAAAAATCATTGTGACTATTAGTGGGAATTTTGATAATTATATTTTATCAACAAAAAGAGAGAAAGAATATGAGCACAATTGCCAAAGAAAGAGAGAAAAAGGGAATCAAATTTTTTTACTTGATATAACTCATCAACCATTAGTGGGAATTATGAACGCATCATATTATTGGATTTAAGATGATGAGATCTCAAAACAAGATCTCATAATAATCACATCCAGTGAAAAAAAAAAAAACGTCTCATGTGCCTGTCAAAGTTGCTGGTTACTACTGACACATAAGTGTAAATTTTATATGATACCTAAAATATACAATTGCTTTAATTGGACAACAAACTTTTAGTCTATCATTTGATGTGATAGATTTGAATCAAAATTGATCTTTAAATTTCTAATTTTAATAATTATATTTTATTTTCACAATAAAATATATGTATATTGAATTATTGTGAAAATATAATATAATCAAATCATATTTTAGTTACAAAAATATATTCAAGATATAAAACCATCTCAACTATATTTTCAAGACATGCCCACTTATTTTTAAGTCTATGTGAACTTGTCTCGATAGGGCATCTATATAAACACAAATTTTTTATCAATCATAATTTTTCACGCATCATTTTTATTTTATTTTTACATAAAAAGATAAAAAAAAATTTCAATAAATAACATAGAAAATAAATGGGCCTTCATATATTTATTGGTCAATGAAAAATTGACATATGAGATAAGATATTTAAACTATCTTGTTATAAATACAAGATCCTATAAATAAAAATCATCAATAAAATAATGTTATCTGGGATTTGAAAATGACTTAAGAGTCCCTATAAATCTGTACAAATATAGAGCCTCACCCTAAGAAAAAATCTTGGAGATGCATAATTTTTTTTAAGACAAGCTCTTTAAGCATGGAAGCTCACTCAAAAGTTATCAAACTTTCTTTATCTATACTTGAAGTTTACAAGGAACAAAACTCTATTAAATCAAATCTAAACATCCCATAAGAGTTCTTGAATAACATTTTAAAAACAAATCAATGATATTCTTTAAAGTATCAAATTGTTGATTCTTGTTCTGTAATACACACGTCTAAGTTCATATTCTATCAAAGTATAAATCTTAGTTAGATTTCACAAATAAATCAAGTTACTATAGATTAAATTCAAGGAAAGAATTAGGGGATTGTTTTTTCATTTGTAAGAATATTTTAAATAAAGATTGTAATTAATTACATATTTTAAATAAAATCAAATATATATATATATATATATATATGTTTGTTTGTTTAATTTCAGATACTTAAAATTATATATATAGTAAATTTTCAAACAATATTCTACCTAATAAAACACATATTGTAAATTATTTGACTTCGTGTCTTCCACTAGTCGAAACAGCAGCGGCATCCTTTCCTTTTTTGATGGCTATGTCATTTGTGCACTTTTGCCCAATGCTTTTTCTGTTCAAAATTACTAGGCCACTAGATTGGTGGTCAATGCAATACCATACCGCGTGCTACACCGAAAAATTTTCAACCTGAAAAAATATATTTAGGACATGGTTATGTTTTTTTTAAAAAAAAATTACTAATCAAATTAAATCTTGATTAATTTAATAATATAAAAAATAAAACAACAATAACAAATAGTTTTTTTTTAAATATAGTCCCATTCAAAGTTAGGTTAACATGCAAAACTCGTGGTGAGGTACATGAAATCGTGATAACCCTATAGAAGGATGATATCAAGAAAAAATCATTTCTAAGAAACCTAGTTCGATCTTTCAAACCTGTGATCCAAAAGGTTAATAAAATCCTGATTAATAAAATGCTTAAGAGTGAAATAAAAAAGAAAGTTTCAATATTTTTTTTTTTAAATAGCAATCAAAAGAATAAAAACCAAATATAATATAAAATAAAATGAACTAAAATATTGAGGAATGCAATTGAAAAAAATATTCAATTAAAATAATGATATAAAATATTGAGAGAAGCAATTAAAAAGATAATTTAATTAAGAGAATAATTAAAAAAAATCAAAATCACAAAGGATGATTAAATTGAAAGAAAATTTTAATTATATGGATAAACTAAAATAAAAAAATATAAATAAAAAGAATATAAACCAAATCAAGAAGAAAAATAAATTAAATGATTGCTTTGAAAATATATAGGGGTTAACTCTAAAATCGAGTAGGAGAGAGGAAAGAATAAAAAAAAACAGCCATTTATACGAAAACTAACATATTTTTGCCACATGCACCACCCATGAGAGAGGAAAGAATGGAGGTGATATTATGAGAATTAAAGCACCGTCGTGGAAGTTAAACTTTGGTTGCTGAACAAAGTCGTCCGCATTGTTTGAAGACCTCGAGAAAACCCACGCATGTCCATGTCATCCCCGCACGTAGTTTTCTTTTCAGATGAAATAATATTTTATTATATAAAAATACTAAAGTACCCTTGTTATAGTTTAATAGTTACAATAAAAATTGAAAAAATAACAACACCCTTTTACCTGAAGCAAATACCATTTTAATTCAAGATTAACTAAAAATAAAATAAAAATTCAAAGTACCTCTACTCGTCGGTATTTTATTTTTTTCCTTCAAAATCATATCAATAATTTTATTGTGCAAATAAATAAATAAAAACCATTACACCGCAGCTCCCAAGGCCAATTATGTTATCTTTACAGGTGAAAAATCATCATTTCTAATTCACAATAACAATGAATCTATGTCTCCAATAATAAATGCATAAGCCATTTTAGTTTCTTTTAATAATGATTGGTGGTGGGTTAAATGGTTAACATCTGTGTGCCTTCGAAGCCCGTTATCAATAGAGGGAGCGTCATATTGGTGAACACATTGTTAATGCACTCACAGTTCTTGAATCAAGAGAATCAAGATTTGTATTCCTCTACCTTTATTTATTATCAACATATGGCTTATATAGCTATTTACAGAAACTTCACGCTATGCATGCATTATGCATGTTGACAGCTAGGGAATAACCAAATTGCAATAGAATAACCACCATCCGTAATAATGGGATATAGTAACAGAATTACCAAAAAATGAGCGGGAAAGTAAGTAATAAAGAAACAAACAAATTACATTGTTAATCCCTTTAATAGTTCATCATTCCCTCCCTTAAACTGTATTTAGTTTGTGTTTGGAATTTCATACAATCCCAATAATCTTCGAAGCTTTAAGAACACCTCTAACCAAAGAGGTTTTGTCATAATGTCGGCTATCTGATCTTGAGTTTTACAGTAACTCAAGTTAACCAAATTCTCTTTCACCATTTCACGAAAGAAAAGGAAACCTGATATCAATATGCTTGCTTCTACCGTGGAGAACAGGATTCTTGGAAAGTTTTGTGCTGGAATTGTTATCGCACAAGATTGTAGTGCATTCCTTCTGTTCATAACCAAGCTGCTCCAAGACTCTTCCTAGCCAAGCACATTGACAGGTACATGAGGCGGTAGCGATGTACTCAGCTTCGGTTGTTGATAAACTAACAACAGGTTGTTTCTTAGAAGACCATGATACTGCTCCAGAGCTGATTATAAACACACATCCTGTAGTACTTTTGCGATCATCTATATCTCCAGCAAAGTCGCTATCTGAGTAGGCTATGAGCTGCTTGCAACCTCTTTTCTTGTAGAAGATGCCTAGGTTCATCGTTCCCATCAGATATCTGAGTAGCCTTTTTGCTGCTAACCAGTGTTGCTCCGTTGGGCATGACATGAACCTGCTAATAAGACTCACACCATACATTAAATCAGGTCTGGTTGCAGTTAAGTACATGAGACTGCCAACCACCTGTTTGAACATACTTGCATCAACCTTAGTTCCCTCTTCATCCTTTAACAGTTTACAGCCTGGAACTATAGGATTCTTCACTGAGTTGCATCTATCCATGCCAAATCTTTTTAAGATTTCTTATGCATACCTTCTTTGACATATATAAATCCCTTCAGGATGTTTTAGCACTTCAATTCCCAAAAAGTACTTCATTTTTCCCGAGTCTGACATGTCAAATTCCAGCATCATGAGTTTCTTGAACTCTTCACACATGTTCCTGTCATTCCCAATGAAGATCAAATCATCAATATACAGATTGACAGTTAACAACTTTCCTCCCTCTTTTAGTTTAGTGAATAAGGTGTGCTCACAGTAACACTTTTCGAAGCTTTCGTGAACGAAGTAAGCCTCAATTTTGCTATATCAAGCTCGTGGAGCTTGTTTGAGGCCATACAATGCCTTGTTTAGTTTATAAACCTTGTGTTCCTCACCCTTTTTCTCATATCCTTGGGGATGTTGGACAAAGACTTCCTCAGTGAGTTCACCATGCAGAAATGCACTTTTCACATCCAGTTGAAAGATACTCCATCCTTCTTGAGCTGCTAGAGCAATTATCAAACGTATGGTATCTAATCTTGCAACTGGAGCATATACCTCTGCGTAGTCAATCCCATACTGTTGTGCATATCCCTTTTCCACAAGTCTAGCCTTGCATTTGTCTATCTCACCATTTTCATTGAGTTTTGTTTTAAAAATCCATTTAACTCCAATGCTTTTTACTCCTTCGGGTAGGGTAGTCAGCACCCATGTTTTATTGCTTTCAATAGCCTCAATCTCTTTGTTCATGGCATCTCTCCATTTATTGCTCTTCACAGTTTCTTCAAATGTGGATGGATCATCTTCTGTAAGAATAATCATGGCATTTAAGTCCTCTTCTTTTGATAGATTCTCTCTGTTTCATAATCTTGCATCCAGGGAGGAATTCATCTTACCCTCTCTGAAACTGAAGGATGTACTTCATGTGTCACACTAGAATGTGCATAAGTGCCACTTGGATCTGCCTCATTCATGCCCTTGAAGTTGGCCTCTTCATTCTCGTTGGCATATGTTCCAAGTTCCCCAATTGAACTTGCTTTTTCATTCTTATTATCCTCTGTTCTCAGCTTTTATGCATTCTGAGTTTCATCATTCTAATTATCCATTGTTCCCAACTTTTGTGCATTCTGAGCTTCATCGGTTTCTTCTTCAGGATCACCCCATTTTAGTACATCCGAGGTTATTTCTTCCCTGCTCATGTTCTAATTCCAGCCTTTATTTTCTTCAAAAACAACATCCCTGATAACAATTATTTTCTTAGAAACTAGATCGAATAATCTGTAAGCTTTTGATTCATCACTCATTCCTAACAACACACACTGTATGCTTTTATCATCCAACTTAATTCTTCTCTAGTCTGGTACATGTACATGGGCTAAACATCCAAAAACCCTGAAATACTCTCAAAATCCCTCCTAAGTGCTTGTAGTTGTGCCCTTTTCACCTTAGTAGAGCCTCGGTACTTCTGTTTCATGGAGTCTCAAATACCTTTTAAAGTATCTCTATTGAGTATGGTCTCCATGACATTTCAATCTATGGCTTGAAAAATGTAATTCTTCACCTTCAGGTCCTTCAGTTTCTGCCCCTCAATCAGTTTGCGTTGTGCTTCTATCTGGTCCTCACTCAGTTTGTGTTGTCCTTTTGTTGCTCTTGCCATAGAAATGGATCCCTGCTCAATTCTCTATGTCACCTCCATTGACATCCCGTTCTCTATGAGATCCCAATATTCTTTGGAGTGGAGAAAATTCTCCATCAACATCGCCCAATTATCATAATGTCCATCAAATTTAGGAATGGCCGCCTGCACGAAACTGTTATTGTTGCTTTCCATAATTCTGTTGATTCTCTTAAGAGAAATAAAAGAAGTTGAATTTTTCTTTTGTTCCTCACACACACTCACACTCAGGTCTCCTATGATGCGGCTCTGATACCAATTGTTAATGCACTCACAGTTCTTGAATCAAGAGAATCAAGATTTGTATTCCTCTACCTTTATTTATTATCAACGTATGGCTTATATAACCATTTATAGAAGCTTTACGCTGTGCATGCATTATGCATGTTGACAACCAGGGAATAACCGAATTGCAATATAATAACTATCATCCGTAATAATAGGATATGGTAATAGAATTACCAGAAAATGAACGGGTAAGTAGGTAACAAAGAAACAAACAAACTACACTGTTAATCCCTTTAACAGTCCATCACACATTAAATTCTTCCAGTTTATTTTTACATTTTAAAAATGTTTTTAAAAAATTTAAATTTTTTTATTTTCAATTAATATTTTTTTGGTGGTTTTATATTATTTTGGTGTGCTACTATCAAAAATAATTTTTTAAAAATAAAAAAACAATATTATTTTAATATATTTTCAAGTAAAAAGCACTTTGAAAAGTAACAACACAAGTTGTGGGAACGTAATACCCAGTAACTTTTGGACATGAATAACAAGTAATAAGCATGCTATAATAGCAAATTACTAGAGATTTCTATATTGTTATTTTAAAAAAAAGGTGTATGTACAGATTTTTACATGTTTTTTTATACATACAAAAATCTCAAGCGAAAGTTAAAACTTTATGTATACATCAAATTAAATAAATCCAATGCAACAAAAAAATTATATAGCTCAATCCAAATCCAGTTAAAGTTAACAAACCGAACTCATTATCTAGATCATGGACTCAATTGAGTTCAATGATTTTTTTAAATATAATTTTTATCTAAAATAGATACCTATAAACCAACCAAATATCAAGGTGATAGAAAAAAAAATCAAACCAAAATAAATTACGTTGTCCAATTAATAATCAACCAAATATTAAGTGATGAAATTAAAAAAAAAAGATAAGTAAGAAAATTTAAAAAAAAATTATAATAAATCAAAATGATAAAAAAAAAAAGCACAATATCTCAGGCTAGGAAGGCACAGATCTCCTTGTTCTCTAGAGAAAGGCCCAAGTGTGCGGGCTTGGAGTAGCCCGTGCGCTTGGGCTTTATTTTTTAAAATTCTCTTAATAAAAGGACAACAAGTCATCATTTCCTTTTTTCTTTTAAAAAACAATAGGTTATGTGTCGTCTACCTTGTCTAAATTTCAATGATAACCGGTTGCTGAAAAATTAAGTAGGTTTGTTTCAAACCAAGAAAAATCTATTTTCAATCTTATTTTGACCCGAAAAAATAACACCTAAACTCCTTGTAAAATATATTCATGGTTTTTAACAACCCAAAAATTAACTTTAAAATCTGCAATTAACCTGAAACCAAAATACTTTTCAAGTTCAGGTTTATTATCTTAGACAAGTTTAAAAAGAAAAAAAAAACTTTAAATAAACTCTTTGCATAAAAAGAAACTCGTTAAAATCAAAATCACTAGTTTTTATGATAGTAATGGGCGGTATCAACTGATGGAGAGAGAAAAAAAAGTAATGAAACTCTAAATTATTGTTACATGGTCATGTATCCTTGCACTACCACACCTTTTCCTCTTCCATAACCTTATTTTTTAATCATTAAACTAAACAACATAAAAGGATACTTGCAAGAACATGAGCTCTGAATTAATGTGATGAGAAGTAGTAGCAACGCACATGTAGATATAACCAAATAGTAATGAAAGCCTGAGCTGTAAAGAAGGGTAGAAAGGAGAATCAAGATTGAAGTTATATATATATATATAAAGCTTAGTTCCATTACATTTAAAAATTGTTTCGTAATGATAAAGAGGGAGACAATCCATAATTGTAGCATACCACATACAAATTGATTGTTTTTCAATGATGCTTGATCATCAATTGGCACATTGACCAGAGAAAATGCATGCAGCCATGACTTTGTGAGATACTCGCATCAGATTAGAAGAGCTTGAGATACATTCAATGTTAAAGCAAGATCAATGTGTCAATTAAAGGAAGGGGAAAAAAAAAATAGAGGAATGATTAAAGAAGCTTATACGAGATTCGGCAAATATATAGGCAATTAAAGCTGCTTGGCCTGCCGCCCTTTAATGCAACCAAAATGCGACAACCTCGAGCTTATAACAAATATATTTTTTAATGTCTTGAATGCGGATCACCGTAAGATCTGCTAAAGTAACATAAAAACACAATTATTAGAAAGTTAACCGGGGGGAAAAAGGTGCCAATTAAAAAGGGTTTCTCCTTTATGTAATTTCAAGTTAAATTCGAGATTTGTGATTGTTATGATGGTTGTTAATATGATAATTATTAAAAAATTATATGATTATTAATTTTAGAACTCGTGAAATTAGTCGAGATATATGCAAATTGACTCAAATCCACGTTAATAACAATAAAAAAAACAATTAAAGTTTTAGTTTTAAAAATAAAGTTGGACTATGATGTTAGTAAGATGTGTCCAAGAAATTATAATTGGTGAAATTAACTAACGTACTAGTGAAAAAATAAACTCTTAACCAAGACAACATCAATATTAACATCTTTGTAAACAATGTTATTTGCAAATATAATAATAAGATTCTCATCATGATCATATGAAACTATTTTGAGCCCTTTCTTAGATAAAACAGCATATAATTAATTGGTCATAAGTGAATTTCACCTGATTTTATTCGATTGATTATTGTGTGCCATAAATAACTGTAGCAGTCGCAATGGCTTCATAAAAAGCATTAATCCATTCAAAAGCATTAATCCTATAGCCTTGATTATTGTGTGCTGAAACGATGCATAGTCGACAATTCCTGAAACTTTTCTATATAAGGTCTTTAAACCTTGTTGCCCTTTTAACACGGTTCAAAAGCATTCTAAGAAAATATAGCTAGCTCCCGGCCCGGCAGCAAGATGAAATTGAAGCCTTTTTTTTCCTTCCAGACCATGGTTTTTTATTTACATCCTCCCAAACGTATCTATCTGGAAACTGTGAATAATAAAGATCATGTGTAGATGGATCATCAATATTCATTTGGAACCAATATCTAGTGAGCATTGTTCTATCAAGTCTAGGACTTTTAAGAACTGATCGATGACAGAGGCTGGTGACTTGGAAATACAATATATTGATCGATGAAGTGGAAGATGAACTTGAAGACGATCAATAGCTAGTGTTTTTGTAATGAACAGGGAATTGTAAGAGAGCATTGTATCGCATTAAAGGGAGGGATATGCTAAATTTTGTAAAAAGCAAGAAAGAACATATAATTAAGTGGATAATTTGTCAACATAACCATTTGTAAAATGCTTTTTTTAAAAAAAAATAGAATTGATCATCTGCACATAAGAAAATGTTTCTAAAGAGCTGAGGTGAAAAAATGAAAGGTTTCAATGATATCAATGGCACTATCAAAGGGTGTCATCCTATGAGGCCAAACAAAAATATCTTAAATTGTCATATGAAGCTAAAATGAGCACCCTCCTCATATGTCTTTAAATCCATGACTTTGATCTTGAAACTGAGATAATTTCACAAAAAAAATTCAAAATAAATTATAAAACTTGATTCTCAATCATTCATGTTGGATCTAATGTTGAACGATGAATTTTGTAAAACTCTTAATTAAAAAAATAATATAAAAAATAAGCCAAGTCTACCCGAGTTAACCGTTAAGCATCATTTCCGGGTCATGAGACTAGGATAACCTAATGAAAAAAATAAAAAAAAAATCATGAAGCTTAGTTTTCAATCAAACACAATAGTAATTAATGAAATTAAAAAAAAAATTCAACTAAAAAAAAGAGAAAAAATAAGTCAATTGGGTTAACCCGTCAAACTCACTACCTGGAACATACGATGAGGAAACCCCAATAAAAAGCAAGTTCATTGTTGAAGGACCCATGATCTAGGTCATGAGACTAATATAACCTCTTAGAAAAAAATTTTTAAAAAAATAACTTAGTTTAACCGGGGTTGAAATTCCAAAACTTGTGACCTTGATTGTGAAACCAAGATTCTCATAAAAAGTAAATCAAAACAAATTATGAAGCTCAATTCTCAACAGACTCAATGGTGAAAGATAAAATTAAATAAAAGAAAAAAACAATCCGAGTCAACTCGGGTTAACCCGTTAAGCACTTTTCACGTGTTATAAGTCCAAAATAACCTTGAAAAGTAAACAAAACAACTTATAAAATTTAATTTTCAATCAAATCAATATTAAATGATGAAATTGAAAAAACAATAATTAAGAAAAAAAAATCTGAGTAAATCAGATTACCTCGTCAAATCTTGGATTCATGTCATTAGAGCATGTTAACTAAATATAAAAAAAATCCAATATTAAAAAATAAAATTAAAAAATACCCATTGATTTAAAAAAATCAAAAAAGAAAAAAAAGCAAAGCAAAGCATTATTTTTTTTTAATTTATAGTTAATAATATTTTTATAGTTCAACCAGTCATGGACAACAACTCAAGAAATTTTGACCAGTTCAAATTGGTTCAAGTTGGTTTTCAGTGGGTCATTTGTTTAGGAGATCCATACCATCAAATAAGATATCTATATAACTAATCCTTGTAGTTTATTTTTTAAAATTATACAATCCATATAA
>Ga0325414_1003149_pt1 | contig 17056 bp, 6 predicted proteins | sample PopdelMetagenome_8_FD_206183 | JGI IMG/M metagenome (GOLD analysis project Ga0325414, IMG submission 206183) | Populus deltoides microbial communities from Bellville, Georgia, United States - Leaf-PdKOR-R3 | ecosystem: Host-associated > Plants > Phyllosphere > Phylloplane/Leaf | place: USA... | reverse complement strand
GCATTGCTGGCTCCATCTCTTTGATGCTCTTTGCTATGTTAAAGAGAAGTTGTTGAGAAATAACAAAGCACTCGTGTATATATTTATATACAAAGAGTTAGGGAGAGGGAGGAGGAAAAAGGAGGGGGAGAGAGACAAGTCAGAACATGGAAAGAGAAGGGCGTAACTAGGATTTTGTAAGAAAATGCAAGAATTTCTTTTCATCCAGGCATCATACATGTGGGCACCTACGTTTGGTCTTTCCTTCTTCCTGTGCTGGTTGGCTGGCTGGCTTGTTTTTAATACATGAGATGAGAATTAGGCAATGTAAATGAATTCTTTTGAAATAATTCTTCCTCTCCCTGAAAGAAAACGTTAGAGGGCAAGTTACCACCTTCTTAATTACTTCATGATCCTTGCAAGTTTGACATTCTGTTAAAAAAAAAAATTAGAGTATTTTTACAAACCAAGGCAGTTCGGTGATGCCAGGGGAAGAATATCTTCTGGCTCAAGATTACTTGATCCAAGACAATCATCGGGTGGCATCTTTTATCCCTATACCTTTTGTTTTTCTATTGATATTGCCAATGAACAAGTTTACTCTTAGAGTAGGTTTGTTTTTGGTATCAAAAATATTTTTGAAAAAATTTATATATTTTTTATTTTATTTTAAATAATTTAATATATTTTTAAACAAAAAAATTAGTAAATAGTAATGTTTATATTTGTGTCCTCCTGTTCAGTTTTGTTACATGGAGTGACGCATGTTAATTATCTTTGCATCAACAAAATAAAACTACACGTGGGGATTTAAAGTTTAATCAAAATAGAAAACCCAGGAAAAAGAACCCAGATTTGAATGTTAAGATACTCAATTAAAATTATAGAAAAACTTTGGTTTCTCAAATTAGAAGTCATCAAAATATTAAATAAATTAAATTACAATTATTGGCAAAGTATCTTTCTTCCTCTAATCGAAAAACAAAAGTTGATTTGTGTTTATTAAATTACAACTTAAATTGATATTAGAGAAATATTATCTCAATTAGTTAAAATAATATTGTAGAAGTTAAATCAATTTTTTTTGGTTAAAGCATACACTATTTGTTCCTATAATTTTATTTCAATTTCTTTTAATCTTTAAACTTGGAATTTTTCTTTTATTTTCTAAAAGTGATGAGATCATTCTGTCAAAAAACTATTTTAATCCAATAGTTTAAGCTGTTAGATAAAATTTTAAAATATGATTTATATTATTCTCTAACATATCATCTTAAGTGAAAGTCTTTTGACCTTAAAACTTACAAAAATTCATGCTTAATTTTTTTTATCAAATAAATAGAAATAGTAAAATTTGAATTCATAACCGTTTCATCATTAAAATTTTAATATATATATATATATATATATATATATAATATGTCAAACAATCATCTCAATTTAATAACTTAAACTATTAAATAATATTTTAAAATATAATTTTTATTATTTTACATATACAAAAACTAATTATAATGATACCTAGAAGAATTAACAACTTATCTTTATTTCACATGTGACAGTTTTATTATTCAGCCATCTAACTAGTAGCATGACCCCCAATCTTCCCTCGCAAAATATTCCACTCTTTGACTGACTATCCTTGCTCGACAAGAGAGACTTTGGATCTATTCATTAATTAATTAAAAAACACATTTATTTTTCTTTTCTAGTCCAATTATTCATTAATCGGACTCGGGTTTGAACGCTACTCTCTTCATTTGACTAGCAAGTATACTGTACGAATTAAAATTAAAATGAAAATGAAAAAAAAAGTCTTGTCAAGATCCAATTAAAATAGTTTCCTCTCTTGATGAATCCATTTAAAAATCTTTGACGTAAAAAACCACGTGCATGTATCATCTTAAAATTTACACAATATATTCCTTTAGTCTACTTAATTAAGAAATCATTATTATAAAACGAATTCATGATTTGTAATTAAATGTTTTTTTTTAAGATAAAATTACTCACCGTGCGTACGGTATTGTGGTTATTCATAAAAAATGTATAGTGTAAGTGCTTTTGTTGTGGATTACTATAATATATTATCATCAGAATTAATGGTCTAATTACTTTTCAATACATGAGACTTTCTATGTTTTAATTCGATGAAAAATCTACGCCCTCAACTTCTACAATTGAAAATGTTATGTTGCAACCATGATATTTAGCAATAAAAAAGGAAAGCATGATAATGACACTAAACCTAACTTAGATCACCTTAAAAAGTCTTGCCGGTGTAATTTCATACAATCTTGTTCATGATATTTTTTTTACAATAAAACAAAAACAAAAAACTACTAAAAAATTAAAAAGAAACTTTTTAAAAATAAATCCCCCCCCACAGGCTAAAAGGGTTAGCATTGTATATTTGTACGGTGGAATTAGATCATTCGAGCGAATTTTATTTTGTCGACCCTCTTTAAGTTCGAGAGCACGAATAAGTCATGTAGAGATTCGTATAGGAAAAGAGAAAGAGTACATTACTTAATTGTTATTGAAAATAAAAAAGAGTTATGTGGTTATAAAGTTAAAGGTTGGGGTTGAGTTTAACCGTGGATTAGTTGATGATCTAAATTCTAATTAAAAAAAAAACATAATTGATGTCATTTTAATAAGAAAAAAGAATTTTTTTCTTGTGCTAACCTAAACCAAGTCTTGATTAGTAAATATATATTGATCTATCCAATCAAGCAAGATTTTATTATTAGTGTATATGTCTTGTAGTCAATCAGTAAATTATATATGACATTAATTTTATTCATGTAAACATATTTAATTTTTAATAAATGCTTTATTTATCTTTAATATTAATCAAATATTTAGTTAATGAATGGTTTTGGAACAAAAATATTTTACAAAAAAAATTATAAAGTTGTTATGATTGTAAAATCATTTTCATTAAAGCATTGTTCTTAAATGTTCATGATCAATGCTCTATTAAGATTGAATATTAATTAGAGTTGTTGAGACTAATATATATACATTATTCTTTCTTTTATGAAATGAAGCAGTTGTTCTCATAAACCGAGGTATGAAGGATATCTAAAATTAATATGTTGGTATTTGTCAAATAACATATACACTAGAATAACCCATATGAGAATTTCATATGGTGAGATCATTTGTGTTTATAGAAGTACTCTCGTGACGATTGTGTAAATAACCCTTAGACACTACTAAAAAATATAGTAATTAGCAACTAAATAATCCACTGCAAATAAAACTAAAATCCGTTGCTAAAAAAATTTAGCATTGGAATTAGGAACAGAAAATATTAAATGCAGATCTGTAGTTGCTGATTTTTCAACAACGAAATTTTCATTGCTAAAAAATCAGCAACAAATTTTTCATTGCTGATTGATGAATTATTTACATTCAGCAACGAAAAATCCGTTGCTGACTATATTATTTTTATTAAATTTATTTATTTATTTTTATCCAAATGACTTTTAATTTTTTTAATTAATTATTTATAGATATTTTAAAAGTTGTAGAATATATATAAACAACATAAATTAATATGGAAAATGACTTTCTCAGCAACAATAAATGGAATAAAAATAAAATTCATAGTATAAAAATTTAATTAAACTTGCATTGATGCAAATAAGTCGAAATACAATAAAAATATATAATCATGGTGCTTGTTGTGGAGACGAACCATGATATTGTGGATCGACGTAAGATAAATCAAGATATAGTGGTTGAGGTGAAGGTTGATAAATTGGTGAAGATGTGGGACCCATGGGTGTTATTATCTGGGGAGCCATAGGCGGAGGCATTGATGGGGTCATAGGTGCTGGCATACCTTGGTCAATATTTGATGTCCCACCATGATATCCAAGATTGTTCATAAGATATTCTTTTCATGGAATCCATTTGCCGTTTCATTTCAAAAATAAAATTATCTTTTTTCTTTATCTCCTCTTCTTTTTTTTTTCTTTATCTCCTTTTGAAATGATTTGGATGAAGTGGACCTGTCACTCCAAAAATCTAATATGGATCCTCGTCGAGGCATGCTAAAAACCAGAAAAAATATATGCATTATCATCAATAATTATTGAGTTGAGAAAATATAAAGTCAACCAAACTCCACAATTATATCAAAGAAGAAATGCAAAATTGTTTCCCTTGTTCTTGATACATGTACATATATATCATGGATAGAAGCTAAGCATAAAAATAAAAACAGCATGAAGTAATCATGTCTTTCTACTGGAATGGAACTCTTGCTAGAATGTAAAAAGAACCTCCAATACTCTATTGGAAACAACCACCAGTTAATTCCAGGAGAAACAGGAATACAATAGTTGCCAGCTTGTATTCCTTGCTTGATAAAATTTGGAACGTAAAAAAGCAAAGGTATTCAAATGACATTTAACTTGATGGCAAACAGCATAGCAGAGTTCTATTTGTATATCTTCACTGACATTATGTCCCAGGTTGTTGTTTATACGCAAATGATCAATAACATTAAAGTGTTTGGACAAAAAGGGTTGCCCTTGATTATCTTGTCCAGCAGGTAAAACAGCATATATTGCACTACAAGCCTTAAGAAATAATTTGCTTAGTCCAGAAGATGGTTTTGATTTAGGTTGCTTAATGAATAGGGCATGGCAGGATTAGTGATTTTCTAATAACAGACTAATAATTTGGGAAAGAAGAAGTGTCCAAAAAAGGGATCATAATATTTGGACAAAAGGAGTAGATAATTTCTAGGATAAAGCATTAACATTTTCAAGGAAACAAAGGGTGAACAGTCCACCAAGTTGGTTAAATGAAATATCTACCACAATGTTTTCCACTAGACACTTTATTATCTTCACCTGTATATATGTATTCAAACAAAAAAAGAAAGTTAAATCTATCATCAAGAATCACTTATTAAGGAATCTTTTATTGATATTTTTTATGGTACACCTATTAGACAAAGATTCCAGCAGGAAAACCTTCTTCAAAAAACAAATAAAAAAATGATAAAAGAAATATGTAGAAATTTGAAAATGAAAATAAATAAATCCACACTCAACAAAATTTAAAAATGTATTGAAAAGCTTGCTCCAGTGTCCATCATTGCCTCGGAATTAAAGGTATGACAGAATGCATATGTCTAGCAAACAACTCACTTGTCAAACAAACCACATAACCTTGAAATATTCCACAAAGATTACAGGTCCTCTATGGTGGAAGTAAAGTTGTAGATGGACTAACACTACTTCAACAATTTTGAAGTCAACATCACTAACTAGATATATTCAAGCTAAACACAAATAAACACACCCTTAGCTGAATATAAGCAAGCTTAAAATAAATTAAAGAAACAGAGAGAACAAAAGATGAATAAACAGAATGTACAAAAATAAGAACTTCAAGAATTTAAAAGGGACCTACCTCTGCTTAAATGTACTCAACCTCCTTCACTCGGAATTCAGCATTTTCATTCTTCTCCTCATTCTCCAGCATATCACGAACCTGACGAGCCCATGTGTCTTTCAAATTTGGATTCTCACTGAAGGTTGTTAAGTCAATATCCCCACAGAAAGAAACAAAGGCAGCATTTTCATTCTTCTCCTCATTCTCCAGCATATCACGAATCTGGAAAAAGAACGAACCTGGACTTCAAGTTTATTAGAAATGGTTTCAAAGGTCAATGAAAATCATTCAATTAATATTTTTATACAAACTCGCATTGAATAAGGAAAGAAAAAACACAGTCCTATGCCTAGAAAAGTTATTTTCAAACAATTTATGAATCGTAACCCTACAAATTAAATTGAGGGTTTTAATAAATTTTCAATTAAACATGCATAATTAGGTTATAGATCATGGTAAAAACATTTCATAAACCCTTATTTTCTCGAATGAATAGCCTAAAACCATTATTCAAAGTATGATAAAAAAAAAATTTGTTACCTGAATTATTGAAGAAAAGAGTGCAAAACCCAACCCATATACAAAGAGAGGGGGTAAATCAGGATGTTCGACGGTGATAATGATGGGTCTAGTGGGATGTTGCCATGGGTTTGTGTTTTTAGTGGTTTATAGAGAAAGATTGAATCTGTTAAAATGAAGAAGAAGAAGATGAAGATAAAAGTTAGGGATGTTGAAGACGAATGAGCAGTAGATAAAAAGTTTGGGATAAAGAAAAATCATATCAATGAAGAGAGAGTGATTTTTCTACAGTTATGGATGTTATGAGGGACGAATGAGATGAAGAGATCCACTGCAAGTTAATTAATTTTTGGCTGTTTGTTTCTTTGCTCCTGTTTATGTTTCTGTTGGGGGGTGCAGGTTTGGAATTAATTAACTAGTGGAGATAAAGGGGGGGTGTGCAGGTTTAGAATTAAAGGGGGTGTAGGTTTTGAATTTATTAACCAGTGGAGATAAACGATTGAGATTTTATAATGTAAAAGTTAATCAATAGTCTGTAAAATTTTAGTTTTATATTAAAATTTAAATAATTATTTTTTCAATCAGCAACAGATAGTCCGTTGCAAATTTTATGTTGCTTTTAGTAATGGATTTTCCTTTGCTAAGCATGTTGCTAATATTAAAAAAATAATATATGTGTAATTCATTATAACTCTACTGAATTTAGCAACGGAATTATCCGTTGCTAAAATCCGATGTTAATAGCCTTATTTTTTAGTAGTGAGATTTGAAATTATTAAATTATATTATATAAAGAATATTATGTTTTAATCTTGTTACATGTTATTTTAATCAAGGGTAACAAACAAGCAAGTAATGAGTATAATGTAAATTATATGAAGGTATTTGAGTAATCAAGAAAATATTCATCACCTTAGGTGAATTTGAAAAAAAAATTATTTGTTCTCAAATAGTATTGATTGTGAATCTTTGTGTAAGGTGAAATGAGATTTGAAAAGAGTTTCATATTTTATTCAAATAATCAATGATCATGGTACTGAAAACAAACATGATTTGATATAATAGACACTCAATGCTATAATATTTAAATTAGAACATTATTGATGAAGGGATAATAATTACATTGAAAAATTGATCACTAAAAAGTTAACTCAAACAATTTATAACTTTCCTAGTATTTAAAGGATCATGACACGTTGCTAAACATACATTGTACTTGATCTTAAAATATAAATTAATAAATTGTTGAGTTAATAATAAATTAACTTATTTAATTCTATTTTATTAAGGAATGTCATTTTTATCTAGGCTAATTTATTATGAAATCTAATGGGTCACACACATAAAAATCTTTAATCAAAAATTAATTTGAGATAATTAATCAAGTTTGACTTGATTGTAAATAAGTTTTAGAAATTGAAAGGTAGAATGTAATTAATACAAGAGATTATAATTCTAAACCTAAGAAAAAAAATCAACTAGGATCTTGATATTTGAATAAATTTCTAAAATCATCCTAAAATAATATATATGATATTATTCAGGGAGCAAATTGATATCTTATCATTTATAGGGTTTTCAGGTTTATTGATAAATATAATATTATACCTCTTATTTTATGTAAGTACAAAATATAGACAGAGAGAAAACAACACATATTATAGAAGCACTCAAAAACATAACAATCTCTCCCTCCTCAAAAGATTTAGAAGATTTTTTATTGATGATTTATTTGGATTACCGTTAGAGACTGAACACTTAGGTTGCATTTGTTTTCCAGAAAGTGGTTTTCGGGAAATCACTTTCCAAACTTTCTTATATTTATTTATTATTAGAAAAATTGGTCAACAGAAAACACTTTCTAGTCAAAGAAAAATTTGGCTTGGTTTCCAGAAAAGTGTTTTCCTTTTATTTTGGGCGAAAAATACTTTCCTGAAGTTGTGAAAAATTTAGAAATATCATATTATTTGCTGATTATGTCAAATTTGGTCCTCAAACTTTTGATTGATATATATTTTTTGTTTTAAATATTTATTTTTCAATTTCATCCCTTAAAATTTAATTTTTATATTAATTTTGGTTTTCATTTTTATAATTGTTATTTTCTTTTTCCTTATTATTTTTTAATTGAAATTTTTTATCTATCAACACTTTGGTTGAAATTTTTTTAAAACTTTTCTTCAAGTTAATAAGTTATTTTCCAGCTCATTTTCAATGACATAACCAAACACTGGAAAGTGTTTTCCAACTTATTTTTCATTACACTACCAAACATTGAAGAATAATTTATTTTCTCGGAGTTCATTTTTCAAAAGCAAACTACTTTCCAGCAAATAAACGGGACCTTAAATAACTTGTAACTAACAATAATCTAATCTTGAAACAAATATTTAAAATAAAAAAAAACGTTTAATATTTAAATATTTTTCATATAAATCTTAAATAATTTTATATCTGTGTAACGAATTCTTACTGCATGTATATGTTGTGGAAACTCAATACTTATATCTAAGGTTGTATCCGCCGAATAAAGAGCTTGCAATGGGTCGCAATTATAGCCAAAATAAATAAATACACAAATATTCAAAGGGGACCAACCCTGTACCCTACACTATCTTCACTCCTTTTTATTAACAACCTCCGCCGGTACCTTTCACCACCTCCATCAGGACCACCCCTGCACCTTCCACTATCTCCACCAATGCCTATGGTGGCGCTTCTTTACGTTACCTCCACCCCTGCACCTTCCACTATCTCCACCAATGATTACTGTATCTGTCCGTGGACGTTAATTTATCAAGTTTACGGTTTAGTTTTAACTTCGAAGTTCTTAGTTTTTATACCCTCGCAGGCAATGAACGAGGTCAACTCATGAGTTGTCGACGAAATTAAAAGCATATATTAATTAACCCATTGAAATTCAAGCGGTCCATTCTATTGCACTTACCCCTACCAAATCTACAAACTGCATCATGAATCAAATATTTTAAAGATTAGGTAATTGTAGATATGCTAACCCTCAAAAGTAACATCTTTTTTTTTCTTTCTTTTTTTTGTATTTTTCCCCTGCCTTGTGAACTATCCCACAGAGGTGCAGAAGCCCTAATGATTCCCCATGGGGTTGTTCCTTCAACGGGTACGATGATAAAAGGGGAACAATAAATATAAGAGGAATTAACTTTTGGATAATATAACCAGCATGGGGCGATTGAGTGGGAAAAGTTTCTTCATCTTGAAGAAATTATAAAGCAAATTATAACAAAACCGAAAAGGTGATGGCCATCTTTGCTGGAATGGGCAGCAAACCACACTTACGTTTTTTATTGAACAAAAAAAGAAAGGGGCTGCGGCCACCTAATTTTCTTTTTTTCTTTTACTTGGTGGAAGAAAGAGGGTGAGCAACACTTAATTTGAGCCGACTCCAAATTATAAAAATACTTTGGGTGGAAGAAGGAGGGTGAGCAATAAATTTAAAAAAAAAAATTAAATACGTTTTTAAAACACAAAAAAACAAACGTCTTCTTCAGAGCTCGGGCAATCACAAAAATACAAGCCAACTCCATCTTTATCTATATAAAAAAAGATTGAATATTTTGTTCCTGGTGTTGCCATTCTGGGATTCTTGTTTCAAGTGGCTGGCTGGAGTACGAAATGTTAGCTTCGCTAGCTAATATAGTTTACACGCGGCAATTAATATTGTAACAAAAGCCATGCAAGTACATTTTGATTTCCTGGTTAGTTTGGATATTGGTGGTTGTTGATTTGCAGACCAATACCCTAACTTACTCATCATTGCTTTTTACAGGAGATTAGCTAGGCAGTGCGTCCTGCATAATACTTTTTTGCGCATCAAGTACTAAAATAAAAACTTTATCCATAAGAAATCTTGCAGCAAGTTAGTTTAGATGCACAGGATTAGCATATGCATAAATAATTAAATATTAAATCCATCGTTTTTTCCTGGCTTTTTACCAAATACACGGACTAAACGTAAAGGATATGACGTTCATAGAGGCGGGAGTGGAGAGAAGCTTATAAAGCAGTCAGAATTGCATGCGAAAAGAAGGGAAGGGAATTCACACCAATTGCATTTACATGGGATTTAGTAACGTGCTATTTTCTAGGCAGGGAAGTGCTCTTCGCGTGATCCGTAATTAGTCCCCGGGAAGGCTCGAGCTCTTCTCTGCGTCAACTCCTTGCTAACCTCCATATTTGTTCACAGCACTGCTTTTCCAAACACTCTATAACTTGATCTTTGATCACAGAGAACAATAAGTATTACTTTTTTAATTAAAGGGATTTAAATCCACGTTATAATTAAAGGGACTAATTTATTACTTTTCATGGTAATTCAAGGGTTAATTTTAATGATTTTTCCATAAAGCTTAGGTGGTCTCTCAATCTTATATTAAACTAAGTTCTTTTTAGATTGACTTTCTCACTGTTTAAATTTAATTTGACAGTTTAAGGATAAATTCATCCCCATTACAGCACTGTTTTCGATGGAACAACAATGTTTAAGGACATTGAACTCATATACGAAACAACAATGTTTTGTCACAAAATATATATATATATATATATATATATATATATATATCAAATACTCATTTATGTTTTGATAGATACCGACAGGGGTAAAAACCGAACAGCAACCAATGGATAAGAGAAGATGCCCAAACCAGGCCCAACAATGCCATGCCGAGCAACCACAAATGATGGAGAAGAGGAGAAGCCCATTCAGGGCCCACAATGTCAAACTGAACAGCCACAAATGATGGAGGAGAAGAGAGGCCCAGAAAGCCCCCGAAACCGAGCACCAGGAGAAGTGGAGAAAGAGGGTATAAACGGGCCCACCCGAGGAGGAAAAGAAGAGAAAAGAAAAGGAGATAAGAAGAGAAGAAGAGGGCCAGAACAGGCCCATCCAAAGATAAGAGAAAGAAGAAGACGAAGCCCAACTGAGTAGGAGAGAAAAGAAGAAAAGAAAAGGAGAGAAGAAGAGGGCCCATAATAGGCCCAGCTGAGGAGGAAAATGAGAGGAGAAAGAAGTCCCAAAATGAAGAGGTGACAAACAAGGCCCATTCAAGCCCAGTCCATGAGGAGAAGAAAAAGGGCAAAACCGAGTCCCATTAAGCCTAACACCAGGCAAAAACAAGGCTGCAAAACCTAGATTCATTTAAAAAATCTTCGACTGCATAATACACGACATACTAATTTTTATATTTTAATATGTAATGATTTCTTTTCTATTTTCATAAAATAAAATAAATACTTGTTTTAAAAAATACAAAAAATTAATTCTAAATTTATTTATTTTTAGATTCATTGTCATATGTTCCAATATAATTTTAGTGGTAGTTCAAGAATAGAAACTTAAATCACTAAATGTCATGCATATATTTTTATCAATAGATTTTCTTCAATTAAACTTAGATTTTACAATTTAAAGAAAACTCACAATTTAATTTTAATATGAAAACTACCTTAATATCACAATATATTTTAATATTCAGCATTATCTTACCCTTGAAAACCCCGTACCTATACATACTATAAATTAAGAAATGCATGGGTTACTATGTGTTAGAAAATAATATAAATCATATCTTAAGATTTTACCTAATAGCTTAAACTATTGGATTGAGATAATCAAACGGTCACGAGTTCGAATAATATAAATCAGAGTCTCGATAATCAAACGGTCACGAGTTCAAATTTCACTATCCCTATTTATTTGATAAAAAATTAAACACAGAGTATTATGAGCATGAACAAATTTCATATGCAAAAAATTTTTACTTAAAAAAATATATTAAATAATAATAGAAATTATATCTTAAAAACTTCACTATTAATATTAATATTAATATGATTCTTTGACAAGAAATGTTAAATGGCAAAACCCAGATCATTCGTCAAGTGATGAAGACTAGCAAGGAATGGATTGAAAAAAAGATATAAATGATGGATGGCAGAAAAAAAAAAATTAAAAGTTCTGTTCAATCTTTTATTTTTATATTTTAATATCAAGAATAATATAATCATTTTATTTTATATTGATCTTTCGGCCGCTAGCTAAATGTGCATCGGGGGGTCACATGACTTTTACTACTTGATCATGATGATATCTGCTGTAGCATCGGAGACCGCGACTGTCTTGATGCAAGGTTATCAATTCTAGTTTTGCAACACCACTAGCAGTATTAATTAATTAATTAATTAATTAATTAATTAATTAATGAGGTCTTATAGATTCCACTCTTGGAGGCTTATTTTTTCCAAGCTTTCTACTATCAAAGGCTTATCTTACCTTTCAGTAGGATATATATTAGGGTTTGCTACTTGCTAACACTGCAATTCTAATTTCGGATAATTGAACGGTTCCTGCACCATCTTTTTATTATTTCTTGATTGTATACTGTGGATTTTAACTTTTTTTTTAGATACATTAATTTTTTTTATGAATGTTTATTTTTACGTTATAACAGGCTCGGTATTCTTGTATATTGTTTTCTTTTTGTTTGCTTTGCTGCTAAATATTAAGTTTTATTTCGTAATAGTAGTAGTAATAAAAGCAGCATTTTTCTTATATTTAATTTTACTAATTACCTTTTAATTACATGTAATCTAAATTTTTGTTTATTTTAACTATTCCTCGAATAAATCTTAATCTTTTTAATTGTTTGGATAATATCTCAAAATTAGTATAATTTATATTTAATTTTTCCCAATTGAGTTTTAAACAAATTAGTTATGTTTAGAAGATGCGTTTATACAAATATAAATCATATGTATTAAGTGACCACAATAAAACTTCAAAATAAATAAAAGAAAATATATTCAATGAAAAGAATAGGTGACGTGAAATAATTATATATGCATTTATATTTTATTTCTTGTAGAAAGATCAATATATTTTAGACTTTTTTAGAGTTGGTAACTTTTTATGATTTATAAGTTTATATATTTATTAATTTATTTTATAAAGCACAAACATAATTTTTTATATTTCTTAATTAACAAATCTCATAATATTAGAAAGTCCAAAGATAACATTGAAGTTTTTTTTTATGTGCTGAAAATTAACTTTGAATTTTGCCGGCAGCATAGTGCCGATAAGATAGCTAGTAGATATTAAAAGGTCTTGATATTTTACTTTAGCAATGAGAGTTGCATTTCACACTTTAATCCTTAAAAATTAAAAATTTATGAATTTTTTATATTATTTTTTAAAATTTTAAAAGTTTTTTTTATTTCATCCTTCAACATTAGGTTTATTAGACATTGGACCTCATAATTTATTTTGATTTATTTTCTATAGTATTATCTCGATCTTATGATTCAGATCGCAAGTTTTACAGGTTCGTGGTGTTGACTCGGGTTTTTTTTTTTTCATTTAATATTTTTTCTCAACTTCATCTTTTAATATTAAGTTGACTGGAAATTGGACTTTATAATCATAATCATAATTATTTTTTGATTTACTTTCATAACTTATTGTGGTCTTATGACTCAAGTTGCGAGTTTTACGGATTTGCCAAGTTGACTCGGGTTTTTCTTTTTTTTAATTGAATATTTTTTTAATTTTATTATTTAACATTGAGTTGATTGAGAATTAAACTTCATAATTATCTTTTATTTGTTTTCCATGGAGTTATCCTAGTCTTCTCACTCAGGTTTGGCAAGTGAACCCGAGACAAGTCTCCTCACTTGGGTTTGGCAGATGAATCTGAGTTGACTTGGTTTATTTTTTAAATTTTTTTCAATTTAATCCTTCAATATTAAGTTAATTGAAAATTAGACTTTATAATTTATTTTTTATTTGCTTTCCATGGAGTTATCACGGTCTTATGACTCGAATCATAAGTTAAGCTAATTGACTTGAGTTTTTCTATCATTTTTTTAGTTGGATATTTTTTTCAATTTCACCATTCACCATTGGATTGATTGGAAATTAGACTTCATAATTTGTTTCAATATGCATTCTATGAGATTATCTTGGTCTTACCCCCCCGGTCATTAGTTTGTTCTATTGACTTGAGTGATTTTTTGTGTTTTTTATTATTTATTTATTTAATCTTATCCTTCAACATTGAGTTTATTGTGAATTAAGATTTATAATTTATTTTGAGTTACTTTATGGAGTTATCCCAGTCTCATGACCCAAGTTTTGTAGGTTAACTCGGGTTAACTCCCCCTCTTTTTTTTAGTTTTGTTTTCACTTTCATTCTTCAATATTGGGTTGATTGAAGATTGAGTTTAATAATTTTTATTTTATTTTTTTCTATAGGTTTATCAGAATCTCATGACCTGAGTAATAAATTTGGCAGGTTAACTTGAGTTGATCCGAGCTAATCTAATATATTATCGTTTTAATGCTTAAAAAAATGTTATCTTGATTTTTTTAATTAAAATATATTTTTATCGGTTATTTAGGTTGTTTTTAGACCTTCCAAAATAACTAGTCATATCAGGTCAACACATTAACAATACATTGATATTTTTTACGTTTAAGAAAAATTTAATCTGATGAGCAACGCAACGCGCGTAATGATCTAGTATGGATCTAAATAAACAAACTAGTAGTCTTTACTTGAATAATTTATTTCAAATTCCATATATATTTTGATAATTATAATTACAAAGAAAACTAAAAGAATGGAGAAAAAGTAACATTACACACACCCTCACATATCATCGTGTATTGGAGCTATATGTTTTTATTTTATTTTCAGCCATTAGACTTTTTTCTTCTGCGATTTTTATCATTTCATGTGATGTTTGTGATACTTTCTGTGTTGATTTTTTTTTTTTTTATCTCTGTATGTTCTTGATAATTAAGGTATTTGGTAAAGTATTATATTTAACCCGTATAGGTGCATAGATTGGTGGTTAGGTTTTTTTAATTATTAATATAACATTACACGCATATCCCTCATTTCATAGTAATTGTATGGATGACAGCTCATACATATACTTTATAAATGTTTTATAAGAGATAGACTAGAAATTATACCCCCCCTATCAACTATAAAAAAAATCACAAATCTCACAGTATATATATATATAGCTTTGATACCCGCGCGATGCCGCGGATTATTTTTTTTGCATAAAAAATATTAAAAAAATAAAAATTTAAAAATCTTGGGTTTTTCTGCAAAGTTATACCCAAGAATCTTGGGTTTGGCTGCAACGCCTGACCTAAGAGTAATATTTATAATATTAATAATAAAATTAAACTCGTATGACCCAAGTTTAAGTGAGTCTGGCTGTAACACCGGACCCAAGAATACTGAATATGGATCTGGCTATAAGGTCGTGTCATAAAAGTGTGATAATTAAATAGATTAATTAAAAAAATCAAAGAAAAAAATCAACAGGAAGGAAAAAACTAATAAAGAAAAAAAATTAAATTAATTGGGTCAACCTTTTAAACCAGGTTATCCCGTAAAACCTAGGATTTGCGTCATGAAAGTTTGATAACTAAATAGAAAAAAAAAATGACAGGTTTACCTAGAATTAACCGGGTTAACCCATCAAGCTAAGTTAACCCGTCAAGCTTAGGATACGTGTCATGAAAGTATGAAAGTCTGATAATTAAATATAAAGAAAATTAACTTTAACAAACTAAACTAAATGAAAAAAATAACTCATCAAATCAGGTTAACCCATCAAACTCGAGATTCGTATCATGAAAATCTGATAACTAAATAAAAAAATTAACATTAATAAACTAAATCAAACAAAAAAAATTCATTAAAAAAATAAAAAGAAAAAACAGTTATATAATATAATACAATATAATATTAATTATAATTATAATTATAATTATAATGAAAAAACATGGGGAAAATTTAAAAAAAATGAAAAAAAAAAGTGGGGAAAGCTAAAGCTAAAGTTAAATTCTCAAGCAACTCAATATTGAAAAAATAAATTTAACAAAGATAATTTAAAAAAAAACATGTGGGGAAAACACTGTAGCCAAACAAAAACCATGTAAGGGAAACACTGTAGTAATCCGTAGTATTTTTTTTAAAAAAAAAATTACAAAGCTAATCTCTCAACCAGCTCAATATATATATATAAAAAAACCGACAAAGGCTATCTAAAAAAAAAAAGAGTCAATTTTAGGTAAAAGAAATGAAAAACAAATGTACAAAAAAGAAAACAAAAGCGGAATGAAAACACGTGAGGAAAGCTACAGTGTTTTAAAGAAAAAGACAAAAAAACTAAATTTTCAACCAGCTCAATAGTAAAAAAATAAAATCAACAAAAATAATTCTAAAAAAACAAAACAAAAGGAAAGAAAATATGTAAAACATTACAATTTTGGAAAAAAAAAGAAAAAAAAACATACGGGGAAAGCTAAAGCTAGATTATCAGCCATCTCAATATTAAAAAAATAAATTCTATAAAGATAATTTTTAAAAAAAAATATGTGGAGAACACTGCAGCAAAACAAAAACTATGTAGGGGGAATACTATAACAATCCATATTTAAAAAGAAAAAAACTACAAAACTAAATTCTCAACCAACTTAATATAAAAAAAATAAAATCTACAAAGGCTATTTTGAAAAAAAATGAATAAAAAAATCATAAAAAAAAGAAAACAATGTATAAGAATATTATTGTAATCTACAATGTTTTTTTAAAAAAACTACATAGTTAAATTTTCAACCAGCTCAATATTTTAAAAAATTAGCAAATATAATTTTGAAACAAAAAAATTTTAAAAAAAAGAAAAAAAAGAAGAAGAAATCAATTTTGGGTAAAAAAAACATGTAAAAATATAAAAAATAAAAATCTGCTGCTACAGTAAAAAAATCCACGCGTTTTAGAGTATTCTATAATATATATATATATATATATATATATATATATATATATATTCATGATCAACTTATAATAAGGTCCTCATAGAATTTTGCCGAATAATTCATGTGGACCTGGAATGATCAACTTATAATAAGGTCCTCATAGAATTTTGCCGAATAATTCATGTGGACCTGGAATGATCAACTTATAATAAGGTCCTCATAGAATTTTGCCGAATAATTCATGTGGACCTGGAATCTTGTACCCGCTAATGACTGCTGACGTCGCTGGCATTTTCTTATAAATAATTTCGAGGGCATTAG
>Ga0325414_1003146_pt1 | contig 17059 bp, 6 predicted proteins | sample PopdelMetagenome_8_FD_206183 | JGI IMG/M metagenome (GOLD analysis project Ga0325414, IMG submission 206183) | Populus deltoides microbial communities from Bellville, Georgia, United States - Leaf-PdKOR-R3 | ecosystem: Host-associated > Plants > Phyllosphere > Phylloplane/Leaf | place: USA... | reverse complement strand
TCAAGTGATCACCATCTCGTCTAGGACCTTATTCGCTTTAAATAATGGTGTGATCCCTGTTGCTTTTGTTAGGCATTTCTTTCCTATATATATATATATATATATATATATATATATATATATATAGATGTTGGGTGTGTGTAGTATTTGATCAGAAACAAGTTACAAGGACTTTGCATGTTTCTGATCGTTACTAATCTATTTCTCCTCTCCGTTCTTAGGCCAGTTGTTTTGACAAAGCGACGAAGATTTGATGGATGGGTTTCCTCTTCCACCTTTTGCATCTCTTTCTTTTTTAGCCCAGTAAATTAGAAACGTTTCCGGGGTCGAGCAGTCCAGTACAATTCATCTGCTCTGTGTGTCCCAACAGGTTGTGATGAACTTTCAATATGAGATAGAAACCAAATTGATTAATATTGATATCGAATTTTGTCTTCGCTAATCCAAAACACCTGGAAACGGGCCCGATGAATATCTTCTTAACATATCCAAATCCCAAATGGCTAGGAAGATGGAAGTTTTGATCTCCAAGATCCAAGTTATAAATTTGTTGTCTGACCAGGACAGCCAGACGGTGATTTGAACCAATTTATGCACAGCATCGGCAGAAAACCTATTTGGGCACTGATGATTGAGGATATTCCATCAGGGGAAATCTGGGTTCTTGTTAGCTCAACCATGCAACCTCCATCACTCCCCTATTTACAATACGTTCTAATAGCAACTTTTTTTCGTTTTTGTTCTTACAAAAATAATAATTGCTTAAATGATATTAAGGCAGCACATCACCTGGGGTAATAGTTGGTAAGCAAAATATAATGGCCAACCTTTTCATCATGTCACCTCACTTCTTCAGCATTTCGCCTGTAAATAATAATCCTCCAAACTCCCACCCTCCTGATGCAATATGTGAATGAACTTTTACCTCCTTAATAATTTCGTACATGGAGAAATCCTTGATGAAAATCCTCATATAAATCTCAATGCAATGCAATGCAAATTAAGTAGTTATCAACAAATTCACAAAAATTAAAAAAAAAAAAAAAAAAACCTTGGCTGAAGAAGCCGACATTGTTGATATGGTCGAGGCTATGCAATTAGCAAGCCGACATATATATATATGTTAATAATTTATTGTACATGGTTTCCTTAAATCCTCAAAGCTCCAATCCCTTCTCATTCCAGAGCTCCTCACCAACCTTGGCTCCTCACATCCCTTGAACGTAACGCCCCCTGCACTATTTAAGCGGTGAGGCTCTTTCTTGATCACCTTCCTTGCAGCAACCGCCGTAGATTTTCTCCCCATTTGCCCATGAGATGGTGGGCTCAAGTTTCCTGACCAGCTTCTTTCCATCATAATGCAACCCAGTTTATTTTGATGCGGTTTGCCTTGCAAACACTCCCTCTCAGAATCACTCCGTTGCAAATCCTGGCAGCTAAGACAACCGAGGCTCATGGTTAGATGTGTATATTTTATCCCCTTAATCTGCGAGAAAACTGAACCTTTATAGGTTAGTTTTCACGGTGGTTGAAGGGAGATGAATCAAGAAGCTGGTTTGAAATATTAAAATGAGAATACGAAGGCCAAGAGGATGTGGGGGTGAATGGGATTTGAGGAATGTGATCAAGTATAGGAAGGGAAACGCGTAGAGTGATTGATTAAGGAGTAAACATGGTCATTAATGATGCCCTGAAAGACAGGTAAACCAGAAATTAGGGCTGTCATCGACTCTCAATGTTCACGAATCACGATCCATGATCCACCTCCGCTTTGACTGTAACTGCCCAGGTAGATAGAATAGATGTTGCTATTATCCATAAAAAAGCGGTGGCTAACTTCATAACTTCAAATCGTTCACTCTGGCATAGCAATTAATTACAAGTACAAATCGTTTAATTTGGGCATTTGTACAAAAGAATTATTCAATTTTTTTCTTGAACAACATTATTCAATATGTAAAACAGGATGGATTCTTTTCATAATAATAAGTTTTGCAACTCTTAAGGGTTTGTCTAGTATCATAGTATATTTGTTTTTCTTTTTAGTTTCTAGAATCTTAATTTTAGAACTAGTATTTAAATAAATATGTTTTTTTAAAAAAAAAAAACATCATACCTATATAGACCGTGTGTCTTTAAAAACCTTGGAAAAGAGAATTAGATTTTATTAACATGTAATTTAGTTTAAAGATATCTTTACAGTAAAAAAAAATTATTATTATTACAATATCTTTGGCCCTCGTAATATTGGGAGTCGGATCAAATTTTATTTAATGTAAAATAAAATATTTATATTTTTTCTAATAAAAAAAATTAAAGTGTTTAAAAATTAATTTAATGTAATCTGATCAACTTGATGGGTCTAAAAACTATTCGGATGACTCGTAAAAAATATAGTTTAACTCAAGAAAAGTATTCAAGATGAGACTTTTTTATAAATATTGCAACGAAAATATATTAGATCGACTTGGATCAATCCGAGTTAACTTGACAATCTGCATAACGGGTCATGATACCATAATAACTCTATAGAAAGTAAATCAAGACAAATTATAAAGTTTAATTTCTAATAAATCAAATAATGATGGATGAAAATGAAAAAAATCAATAAAAAAAGAATAAAAAAAATAACCCAAGATAATTTTTAACCGACCAAACCCGCAACATGGGTCATGAGATCGGGATAACCCAATAGAAAGAAAAACTTGAGTCAACTCGAGTTAACCCACCAAACATGTAACCTGATTTCATGAGGCGAGAAAAATTTTATAAAAAACAGACCGAAATAAATAACAAAACTTAATTATCAATCAACTTAATGTTGAATAATGAATTTGAGAAAAATATTAATAAAAAAACACTCGAATCAATTTTTTAATTATGCAATTCAAGTCAAAAAAAAATTTGAGACGGTTTTATAAAAAATAAATGAAAAAAATATAAAGTTTTATCTTCAATAAAATATAATATTGAATAATATAATTGAAATTGAAAAAAATAAAAAAAATAACATCAAAAAAAATATTATTATAATAAATAGTAGTTTGTAAGGAAAAATAATAAAAAAAATTATTAATTATTATTATTGTTATAATTGCTCAAGTACCTAATCATGGAATCAGTGAGTGAGAAGACTACGAGATGGAATTATTTTGAGATAAGATGATTTTCTCACCTTTTGAAGCGGCGGGTAAGTATCAAACTAGAACACTGAATTTTGACACTTCTAGGCTACTACTCCTATAACCTCCTGTCTGTCTTTGGTTTGAAGGTAAGGTAACTAGTTACTGACTAGTTCCTTGGCCGCGCTGCAGTGTGGAAGTGTGTTTGGTAGTGTGGTTGTGGGTGTTTTTTAAATAATTTTTCGTGTCAAAATACATGTTAATGATGTTTTTTTATATTTTAAAAATTATTTTTGACATCAGCATATTAAAACGATCCAAAACATATAAATCATATTAAATTTTAACAAAAAAAATTTTAAATTTTTTGGGAACGTGGGTTGAACCGCGTTCCCAAACGCTTCAGTAATATTTTTATGATTTTTTTAAAATTAACGATAGTCATATAATTATAACACTCCAAGTTACCTTCACAATGATGTTCAATCTTTTTTAATATAAAAAAAAAAGATTTAAGTTATTAGGAACTCTTTGACAATATTAAGAAATATAATTTAATTTGTTAATCTTTAAATCTCTTAACCCAACTTCTTATCTTCGATGAGTTTTAAATTAAATTATGCAAGTATTAACCCGATATGACTCAGTCGTCTTAATAAATCCAAAAATAATTAGGATAATCAGTAAAAACATGGTCATGTTTCAAAGGGATTACAATATAATATTTTTTTATATTGAGATACTTATATATTAATTTGACATGGATATGATCAACTCGAATCATGGATATGATCAAAATTAACTTATTAAATTCACAACTCGAATCATGGATATGATCAAGATGAGTTAACCTGGTTAGGGCATTTATTTTTTTTTTCCTTCCCCTTTTTTTCTCCAAGGTTGGGACCTCATTGGGATTAGGTGAAATGAAATTAAGGATTGAATTGAAGATTTATTAGATTATAGACTAAATTGAAGGAAGAGAACAAAAAATGATTGGCGCATGCAATATACGCTCTAGCTTTTGAGAAAGTAGCTGCATTGAGGAGATGCGTGTGGCTTCTTCCGATCTCCTATAGCTATCTTTCTTGATGTTATTGGAATCATCTCAAAAAAAAAATTTCATTCTACAATGACGCGTGATGATGTCTTGACTCCAATGCGGCTCTGGTTACCCAAAGTTTCAATTGTAGTCCATTTATCTTTAATCTTCTAGAAAACAAAATCTAAATAATTTTGTGTGAAATTGAGTGTAAATCTAATAACATGATTTTTTTTTACTAAATTAAAACCCACACCAAGACCATCAAAACGAATAATCAAGGCGAATTTTGTATAAAATCACAATGGAAAAATAAAATTTATATATAAAAACAAACTAAATGGACAAGAAAAAAAAGTTGCCTTGTGCGAATCGCAAGTGGGTGACTAGCTACAACGAATTGCTTAGCTCCTAAGTTTTTCTTAATTAATGAATTAATCCTTGATTCATGCATGGACGATGGAGAGTTGATTAAGTTGATATGAAGATAAATCCGCAATGGTGTGAAAACTGTATGCAAGCTGGGAATACTATTTATAATGAAACTTTTTGTGCCCAAGTGCATATAACTTAAAGATCCCGATCAATAGTAATGCTTTATAACAGTGCCAAATTCAGCTAGTGGATTGACTAAGTTAAAGACTGCATGGACTTTATGAGAGAAAAAGGTTAAAAGCTTATGATAAGGTTGCTATGATCTTTTGATTTTGTTAGAAGGTTTGCTTATATGTTCATGCAACATTTGGCCAGTTGTGCATCGAATCGTTCAGATAAATTGTACCGTGGCTTGATTTGAGGCACACAATTACCGTGCATAAGAACCCTAGATCTTGTAGGATGCTTTGAATCTCACATGGTTTTATCTGGTTTGTAAAAAGAAAGGGGAAAACTGAGTAATCGCATAAGGAGGACTGTGTTTGATTTTTCTTTTCATTTTATTTGTTTTGAATAAGCTCATAGATAGTTTCATAATTCACACCGAAGCACATTCCCAGGGATCCACCGAACCTTTCTGTAATGATGAATTCTTGGTCATGCAAGTTCGAAATGCAAAAACAAAGACGCTCTCTATCCACTGTGTTTGTTTTAACATTGAATGTTTTGAAAATTGAACGGATTTAGATCGCAAGCTTCTGTAAATCATCGACTTTTCAAGCCACCGTGACATCTAATCTTACATTCAAGGAACCCACGTCAGCCATCTCCCATATTACGTTCTCGATAATCTTTATTGCGTCACATTGTTGACATTTCTCATGCCGTCTCCATTAAATGATTACAGCACATGTAACCATGTATTAAACATTATTTTGCTTAGCCCGCGTGTACATTCTTTGCAAGTTAAGCAAGGAGATCCTGAAAATTAGCTTGGGAGAGAGGGGCCAATGGTAGCAACTAGGAAGCTGAAGTCATGATTCCCAAAGCTGAAATGGACATAACCACCTGGTGTCAACACAGGAAATCCACCCCAGCGAGCATTGATGAAGTCACCGAGTTGTGGTTTTAACAGCTACAAGTTTTCAGGACCTGAGGGGACATGTAGAATTTGCGCTTTCTAAATCCTATGTTTGGATAACGAGTCCTAAAATGTGGGCTTGCGAGACAGCAGAGATCAGGTCGGTATTTTCTTTCTAAATCTCTATACGTAGTTCGGATGAAGAAATGTTGATGTGCTATTAAAGGTTAAAACGGAAGTCAGGTGGTAGAGAAAAGAACCAAAATTAGATCGCTTCAAAACGAGAAAAATGCTTTAGAATTTTAGTAAAGGAAATCCCGGGACGCAAGTTCTTTTGAATAAAATCATGTCAGCAAGGTAGCGCAGCACAGAATTTCCAGTTTTAAGTCCTTCATAAAGGAGATCCAATGTAACCTTGCAACGATAGCAGTCCCGAACACAGTCCATTGTTTGACAAGCTAGAGCACAAATGAAGAAGCTCCAGCTGAACCTTACCCCAGACATCAAATTTCTGCGTCAAGAGAAAGATTACTACTTGACTGAAGACTGCAAAATCCAATCCAATACCATCCCAATCCAACAAATTACTGAAATTCTAATTCACCTTCTCCTTCGCTGATGTATAACAGGAATATCACAATACACGAGAATCAAACCCAGAAAATTGATCAGGCTTTAACTTAAATATATACATCAAAGACAGACAGAAAATAAACACAAAAATAGCCATCTTCAATTCATTCATATAGCTTACCAGTTCAGCCCTCAATTTGATTTTCCCCAAACTCAGAGTTATACTTAAACAGCTACAAAGAAACAATAATATTGTACAGGGCTTGTGCCACCAGGGGAGCCTTAAAACGTCCCATAAACCTACAGCATTAATACATAAAGTCGGAACCTGTAATCTTTACCAGGATCTATCCCAACTGCTAATTGCATTTGTTGTTCTGTTCAATGCCTATTGGACGCCACCAACATTTGTTGATATGGCTACCCTAAGCTCTTCTTGCGTGTAAAACCGACTCCCCATCTTCACCGTGGCTTGCTGGATCATCAAATCATTCATCACAGACACATTGGCATACTGAACATCAAGGTCCAGGTCTCTCAAAGCCGACATTAGCCTAGCAGCAGGGTGGTTCTTTTTACAACATTGGATTCGTATCATCGCATCCCATCCACTTATCTTCACATCGATATCCATGTCTATCAGTTTAACTCCTTGGTTATTTGACATCTTGAGCACCTCTTTAGGTGGAGGACTTGAATCCTTGCTTACTAACTCCCTCTTCATTGATTCCACTTGCTTCTCCAACTCCTCCTTGCTAGACTCGGCAGATTGCAGCTTCGTTCTAAGCTCGTCGATATATGATATGGCATCCCCAAGAAGTGAAGCTTTGTCCATCTTTGATACATTAGGAACCACAGCTCGCAGTGCATAAAACCTCTGATTAAGTTTCTCTCTTCTTTGCCTCTCTGCTTCAACATGATTCAAAGGCTCTTCTCTTCCATTGGCAGGTTTTCTCCCTCGTTTTCGTGGCCTCTTTTCTGGTTCCACAACCCTGCTGCTATCCGCCTCTTTTACAACCGAAGCCTCAAGATCAGAGTGATCTGAATCCCCTCCTGTACCGCCACTGGATTTCAGGATACAAGAAGGTAAAATCACACCAGAAGTAAATGAAAGCATCCCTTCTTCATTACCACCTGATCTCTTCTTCTTATTGTTCTCCTCTGTCACCAAACCCGAATAGAAATTCCCATTTGCACTGGAAGCAGTCCTCTTACTCTCCCCAAAATTCAATATCTCTCCAGATTCTGGCTTCGTCAAATGGGAATTTCCATTTCTAACACTACTCCCATCATATGTGCTGCACTCCCCAAAATTCAACTCTCGAGTGAAAAGACTTTGAGCATGAATCGGCTGCTGTTGATGATTCTGAGCATGATGAATTCCACCCAGATGATCAGTCAAGCTACTCGAACTCTGATTAGAACTATGATGATTGTTCTTGTTTTGATCATTCCCGTTCAGATTCCAAGGAATCCCACCATTTCCATCTTTAGTTTCTGGATCAGTAAGCCAAAACGAAGACGGGTCGTTCTCACCCTGATCAGTATTTGTAGTTCCAATCGGCCAAGAAACCACCTCCAAACTATTAAAATCGAACAAAACCCTAACCTTATTCATCAGATCCGAGCTTTGAAAAATCAATTCAGTAGAACCCAATTCAACAACACCACTGGCAGACGGTATACAAACTAAAGTCTGTAACCCAAAAACCTGACCCTGCCTGGCTCTTTCACACGGCGAAGCCCCCAACCTCTCCGACCCAGCAACCCAAACCGGACTCCCATTGAAAAGAGCTTGACCAGGTAACCCACTTCCATTAACGAAAGACTGAGTCATGCTAACAAGAAAAAACCACTCAGTATCAGTAACCTCTTCATCGATAGCATCATCAGTAACAGAATTAGGCCCAGCAATCAACGAATTCAGCTTACGGAGCACCGTTTTACGATGCTCCTGTTCAACAGCTGATGATGCCGAATTTCTCGTTCTAGTTTTTCCTTTATCTTCCTCCCCTTTATAATATCCGTCGCCCCATCCTAGGACGGAGGCGCCAGAATAATCATAAGAGGATTGCCAGAAAATAGCATAAGCCCAGCCCTCACACGCGCCTTCAATTAATGTCTGAAGGCGTTGCTGGAGTGTTTCTTGGTTCAACATAGTTTTCTCAGATGGCTGTACTGCTGCTGATGGCGTGGAAGTGGAGGCGGAAGATTGCGGAGGCGGTGCCCAAAGAGAAGAGAGATCGGAGGAGTTCATAAATGCTTCCATTACAGACGCGTTGTCGTCCGTCCAAAGATTCATTGTCGGCGGTAGTCGGTAATCAGTCATCCCTGAAAGCAGATGTGTTTTTTTTTTTTCAAAGGGAGATAGGGCTGGGGTTAAAGAGTTTGTTTTCGAGAGAGAAAGGTGGTGTTTTTGGCGGGGATTTGTTTCAGAGAGAGGGTTTGATGTGGAGGTGGTGGTGGTGGTGGTGGTGGAGGACGAGGAGGAGGAGATGGAGAGGAAAGGAGAGGAAGGTGAGCTAGAACTTGGGGAGCATTTGGGTTTGGGATTTATTTGGTATGAATTTGAGCTTAAATTTTTTTAGAGTTAAGTTGAGAAAAGGAGTGGAAAGTGAGTGTGGCAGTTTCTAGGAAGGAAAGGGTCGCCGATTAATTCACGAGATTTTAGAATGGAAGGGAAAACTGAAAAGGCTGGCGTTAACGTGATATCATTCTACAGCTCTAGACTGAGTTAGGGTTAGCCTAATGTTATGCATTGGAAGCACGTGGGTATTACGTGGCATATTTCTGTTCGTACTTAGATAGTGTTTTGACTGAGGTGAGTAGAATTTTGTCAGCAATATTATTAAATTTAATAAAGTGATTCAATTTTAAAATCTTTGAATCCAGCTTCTAGTTAAAATTTAAAAAGATGCTTGAGATTCTAGTACTAATTGTTTTTTAAATGATTTTTTATTTAAAAAAATATATTAATAATATTTTTTTAAAAAAAAAAATTATTTTTAAAATCAGCATATTAAAATAATTTAAAAACACCAAAAATAACCATCTAGGTGGTGGCCCAATGGTAAAAGCTTGGGACCAAGAGGTTTGCTCTCTTTGTAGTCTTAGGTTCGAGCCTTGTGGTTGCTCATATGATTGCCACTGGAGGCTTACATGGTTGTTAACTTCAGAGCTCATGGGATTAGTCGAGATGCATGCAAGCTGGCACGAACACCCACGTTAAACTAAAAAACAAACATCAAAAACATATTAATTTAAAGCAAAAATAAATTTTCATTTTTTTCAAAAATATTTTTGAAAAACAGTACCAAACGCACTCTAAATTAAATTATACGAGACAACTTATCCAAAATAAATTGTTTAATTTAATAATGTGAAAGATAATTTAGATAATTGATAAACATAAGTTATAGTTTTTTCAAAAAAAATTAAGATAATATTTTTTTAATATTATAAAGATGTCAAATTAGATTGATCTCGATCCTAGTTATAAAACCCGACCTGACCCAGCCTGGCAGGTTAACCCGGTGGCTAAACCGGTCCAGGTTTAATAAAAGACTGGCCGAGGCAACAGCCCGGCAAAACCCGGTCGACCCGGGCAAACCCGGACAAAACCTAGTGTCTTTTTTTAAATGTGGGATTTGAAACCCATTAGTATGTATAATTTATGTTCCCAAAAAAAATTATGTTTTTTCAATGTGGGATAAAAAACTTTTTTGGTTTAAATACTTCAACTTAAAGGGATAATATCTTTTCAATGTAGGATTTGAAACCCTTTCGTATATATGCTATATGTTTCAATGAAAAAAGTTGTGTTTTTTTAACGGGAGATTTGAAATCCATTAGTATATATACTCTATGTTCTCAAGAAAAAAGTTATGTTTTTTCAATGTGGAATACAAAAATTTTTGGTTTAAATACTTCAACCTAAAGGGATAACATAATATCTTTTCAATGTGGGATTTGAAACCCTTTCATATATATACTCTTTGTTCCCATAAAAACAATTATGTTTTTTCAATGTGGGATTTGAAACCCATTAGTATATATACTATATGTTCCCAATAAAAAAGTTATTTCTTCAATGTGGGATAAAACAAATTGGTTTAAATACTTTAATTTCAAAGCTTAACATTATATCTTTTTAATGTATGATAAAAAAAATTAAATATTTTTTTAAACTTCATTATTTACAATATGTATAATTTATATTTATATAGATTTTTTCTTAATTTTTTCATGTGAAATATTAAAGTTTTAAATATATTATTTTTAATTTTTCCGGATTGATCCACGTTGACCCATGAAATCTGGGACTCGGCCCCTTGACCAGGTCAACCCCCAGATCAGCTTTAATAGCTATGATCTCAGTCAACCTACAACCTGAGTTATAGATTTCAATGAGTTTAATAAATTTGTTGTTTTTTATATATTTTTTTTAGTTAATCTTATGATAACATTATATACTTGCAAAATCGAGCACTAATCCAAAAAAATATTTATTTAAGATCATGATAACCCTATATAAAGTAAAAAAAAATAAACCATGAATTTTATTTTCCAACCAATCCAATATTGAAAAAGAGTGAAATAAAAAAAAATAATTAGAAAAATGACAAAAAACTAAAAAATTATATTTAGTTTGATGGATAAACTTGCTAAACTCGTTATTTGAGTAACTCAGGTCAACACATCAAACCCACAAACCTTGTAATGGATTGGGATAGATGACTTGTTTTTTTTTCTAAACTATTGTTTATTTAACTATATGATAACAAAAATATATAAACGCAAAATCAAGTGTCAAATCAATATTGAGACTTTTTTTTAAGACTATGATAACCTCATAGAAAGCAAAATGAAATAAATGATGAAATTGAATTTCTCAATCAATCTAATATTAAAAGATAAAAAAATAAATTTTAAAAAAAGTTAAACTTGCTAAACACATCAATAGGCCCATGGACTTTTTAAAATATAATAACATCTTTTAAAAAAAAACTATTTTTTATAACTATATGATAAAAATAAAATAAAAAAGATAATAACATAATCAAGTTCAATTAAAAAATAAAAAAAAGATACTCCGCTACCTTGCCAAACTATCAAACCAATCATCGACTCCATAAAATTTAATGACTTGATTTTTTTCAAAATATTTTTTTATTTTACTAAATTTTTTTAAAAAATAAATCATATCTCAATGCTAGCAAATTAAAATAAATTATCAACTCTAAATTTCTATTAACACATCATATAAAAACTAAGTTAAAAAAATCAATAACAAAAAAAAACATAAGGATAAAAATAGAAAAAAAAAAAACAACACTGTGGATTATCTTTTTTCACATCTTTAACTTTATTCTTAACATTTAAGGGGGTGTTGTTTATTCATGGCAGCTAATATTGGACTTTTTGACGAAGGGCTTCACCATGACAATTATAAATAAGGGGATTTTAGAAACTATTATAGATTCAAGAAAATTTAACATGGACATAACAATAAATATGTAACATGAATAATTTTAGAATAGTTTTTTATACTTTCAAAATAAAAGATACAAATAAAACATCTTCATATACAAAAAATATTATTTCTAAAATATTATTTAAAAAACACTTGATTCTAAAATTATTTGTATAAAACATGTAAAGATAAAAATAGTTATTATTATAATTTTAAAAGCTAATATGAGAATTAACTCAAGACAAACTGTTAACGCAAGTGTATCAAAAAACTTCTTAAAAAAAATCTAAATAATGTCATTTAGATCAAATGATGTGATATAAGAAATACTCAAAGAATATTTAGAAGATATACAAATGTAAAAAATAATAACTAGATATTTTCTCAACAATTTTGACAATACTTAGGTAGTTTTTTGTTTTTTTAAAAAAGTTTTATTTTGTCACCATTATTTACATTAATCCTACATGCTTCTTCTTTTCTTTTTTACCATTTATAAATTTTAAAATAAAATAGATAAAAAAATATTAAAGTTTAAAATATAGGAATTTAATATATAATTCTTGAAACCATAAAAACTAATCAATTAGTTTTGTTACATTATATATATAAAAAAAAACTAAGAGGAAGACAAAAACATTGCACTAAAATTCAGTTTACTATTATTCACTACAATAAAAAAATGATTATTTTGTCATTATAAAAGAAGACCTCTTACCTTTGATATGGGGATATTTTTATCTTTCTATGTGGTGTATTAGTCATTAAAGAATTGTTCATAGGTATAATTGTATTTTTTATTTTTTAAGCACAATAAAATAATGTAATTACCCCCATAAAAAAAACTATAACTTTAACAAAGAATGGCATGAATATCTTTTCATTTATTCATGTATAGTAAATTGACAAGAATACCTTTTAAATAAAAAATTTAAACCATAGGTTCTGGTGCCTTTTGACCTTTTCCTTTAGATTATTTTGTAATTACCAGGGAAATCAAGGATATTTTTTGTCTATTAACATCAATCAAATTTTATTTAACAATAAAAAATTATAGGCGTGTGCAATATATGTGCCAACATGAGTGACACCTCCTCATAGTATAAAATGCTCTTCTATTGTGTCATTGGAGGCATTGCCTCTTCCTCTTTCTTCTATTGCGGCATGCATCGACAACGATAAGGTAATTTGTCGTCGGTCAACCTTTTTTTTTCTCTCTCTTGCACGTTAAAAAACACAAGTTGGTGCTCCTGTTGTTGATATTTCAACTTCAGTTTTTATTCTTTTCATTTCTATTTTATTCCTTAGCTCTTTTGTTAAAGTTTTATTTGTTTTTAAATTAATCATTCAATTACATTTTATCATGTATAAGTTTTTCCATTTTAGTCATTTTTTTTTCTAGTTTTTTTCTTGGTCCTTTTGTAAAAGTTTTGATGTTTTTAATTTTATACTTCAATACAAATTTATGGTGTATTGTTTTTTCTAATTTAGTCCTTTTTGTTTTTGTTTCTTTGTCAAATATATTTTTCCTTTTAGTTTCTTCCAATAAAAAAAAATTCTTACCCTCTAATTTATTTTTCATTTTGATTCTCACCCTCGTTATTTTAATTGCTTTATTTTATTTTATTTTATTTTGGATCCCTTTGCGTGGTTGGTTTTTTCTCTCAATTTCATCCTTCAACATTTCATTTTGTTGGGGATTGAGTGTCATGGTTTTTCCATGTATAATACTTTCAATTTAATGACCTAATTCATGAGTTTGAAAAGTTATTTTGGATCGACATCCTCTTTGTTTTGACTTATTTTCTTTTTTGATTTCATCATCCAATAATAGTTTTTTCTTTAATAGCTCTTTTGTTTTCTTTATTTTTTTTCTATCAAGTTATCTCGATCTCATAACCTGAGCCACGAGTTTTACGGGTCAACTCAGGTTGGTTCAGTCTCTATTACTTAAGTTACATATCTATCATACTACCTTAAGTTGACTCGAATTAATCTCTCTCTCTCTCTCTCTCTTCTAGTTACTTACTTCATGAGGGTTTTCTTTCAAGTTATTGTGGTTTTTTTCAAGAAATTTTTTGCTATTATTGCCAAAAAAACATTATCACCTAATTAAAATAAAACAAAGTTATTAAACCTAATTGGGGATATAACAAGTCGTTTGTTTTCATATTTCTTTGAAATGCACTTACATCATCTAGACATTGGTTTTTATGCAAAAAAATACATACCCACAACGCAGCGCGAGCCCGTGTCTAGTTATACATACAACTAAAAGATATGAGTTTTCATAAAGAGCTTCATTGTTTTATATAAAGAGTTGAGCTCCTCAATGTTTTTCTCTTTTATAAACTTATTTTCTTCAGTTGAATCCTTCTTTGGCCTAATTATGTAAAATTAAGCTTGAAATCATGTTCAACATAGCAAATTAAAAGAAAGATAACTAAAATGTAAAAACACAATGAAAAAATATGCATGATCCCAAATTCTCAATAATTTTAATTATGGTTTAGAAATTCATTTTTAATTCCTTGACTAGGAGATAGGGTAGATAAGTCATCTAAAAATAACAAGGAAAAAGAAAGTCGTTAATTTAACCATTTTTCAATGATAAAACTCATCGTTATTAGTGTTAGCAGATTTTATTCAATTAAAGAAGTTTGATGGTAATTTTTTTTTTTCTCTAAACATCTATTAAAAAGAAGATGGAGTTCACTTTAGATTTTTTAACTTAGTTGTTTTAGTTTTTTAAAGTGATTTTAAGGTTATTAGATGGCGTGTAAATGGTTTTATGATATTTTTATTTGTTTTTAAGTAAAAATTACTTGAAAATAGAACTTTATACCAACCCCTCTAATTTTTCCACCACTACAATGGTTATAGAATCTTGACACATGTTGCATGTTTATTTTTTATATATAAAAAATAGTCACCTACCTCCTAGAAAAACTTGCCCAGACATCCTAAGCCATTGAGGCATGCACCCCTTGGCTTGTTTTTTTGGCCTTTGATATTTTTGGTTTTTTGATTATTTTTTTAATTTTATTTTTTAATATTAAATTTTTATTAAAAAATATTGTTTTTTCTCAAATTTATTCTTTAATATTTTGTTAATTTTGAATTTGTTTTTGTAAATTTTTTCTATAATAAAATAAAAAAATAATTAAATCTAATAGAGTCGATGGCCCACTAGTTTAACAAGTCAATCCAATAAAATTGATGACCCCTAGGTTTTAAAAAATATTGGGTTAAACGCACTACCATAAAATAAATTATAATTAACTCACCAACCTGTATCATGTGCCTACCTGTTATTTGATTGGCTGTTCTATTAACGACATGGTGGAGAAAATAGACAAGAAAATTAGGGGTATATGTTCCAAAGCAGTCGTTTTCCTTATTCCAAACCAAAGTGGTCCAACGGAAATCCAAAATTATCATTAATATGCTCCACAAAGGCGAAAGCTATTCACAATTTTCTCCTGCAATTCCCATCTCATCGTCCTAATTCCTTTGCGGGCTTCATGAAATAGCCGCCACAACCAACAAGACTCGAGAACTCGGCAGCCATCTTCCAAATAATCGCCAGGGCATGTGACCCTGACAAGCTCCAAGCTGATTGGTCTTCCTGTGTGTGGCCTAGTCCCATAGCTGATAAAGACAACATTAAAAAAAAAAAATACAAACGGGAATTAAATAACTAAAAAAGAGTTTTCGAACGCTTTGGCGTCACGAAATATGATCATGGCCCTTGATTGGGTCGTCTTTCATTATCGGGTTATGTTATAAAAAAAATAAAAACATTCTTTTCCGGGTTGTTTAATCCTTGTTTTATTATAAATCCAAGAATAAATTATTGAAGCACGTTTTGCTTGACGAGTATTTTCATATACATGTTTTTTGCAGTATTTATATTCATTTGTTTCCCTCCCTTAATTTTGTTTTTTTTAATGCTAAAAAATGAAAAATATTATCCTACCGTGATTTTGTTTATTTAATATGATGTCCTTACGGTCTTTCGCCTCTTTTTTGGAGAATATAATTTTGTGTTTTTATTACTAAATATGCAAAATATATTATATTTTTCTCAAGATATATACATGTGTAAATACAAATATCAAAGGTGGGTCTATTTGTACGAAAAACACTTAGCATATTATTTTCTCATGTAATGTCTCGTCCTTTTTATTCTGTGAACTTCACGCAATGTCTTATATCCCATATTTAAGAATTATGAGAAATTAATTATGATACTGATAAGAGTTTGGGATAAAAAAATTTACTTTCTCTGTGATTTCAGGTTGGAGTCCTGTAGTTGCTCATATGATGGTCACTGGAAGCTTATATGGTCGTTAAGTTCAGGACCCGTGGGATTAGTCGAGGTGCGCACAAGCTGATCCGGATACCCACATTAAACTTAAAAAAAAGAATTATAAGAAATCTAAACTAGATAAAAGAAATAGCTAATAAATCTACTAGCGACAAGACATACAAATTCTTGAGATTATTATTGATCGTGACTACTTAATAGTCAGGACATATAAATTTGAGGTAATTAATATATAGATAGAAAAATAAAATAAAATAAAAAACAAGTTAATATTAAGTAATTAATAAGAAAGAAAAAAAAAAAGAAAGAGAGTAGAATGTCGTCGATGAGGACCACGGCTAAATGACTGCTCTGGATCCTAAGGTTGCTTTTAGAGACAGGAAAGGGGAGGGACCGAGGGAGGACGGCTATGGGATAACAAATTGCATATTTTATTTGATTTTCAACGACTTCTTAAAAAAGGCCCGTCAATCATGCAAGGCAACGGACGGTCCAGAAAAGAGCATTACAGTACGATACTGTTTGTGATTTTTATTTTTATGTTTTAAAAATATTTTTAAAAAGTTTAAATTTTTTATTTTATTTCAGATTAATATTTTTTAATTTTTCAGATTATTAATCATTTTAATATATTGATGTTAAAAATAATTTTAAAAAATTAAAAATATATTATTTTAATATATTTTTAAATAAAAAATATTTTAAAAAATAATTATTTTCACTCTACAATTCTCATTGATTGCCCTGCTTTCCATGAATTGGCCCCGGAGTCAAGGAAGTCTCCATCCTTCAACATCACTAGTTTAGATCGATTTTGGTAATGACTGATTTCAATCAAATTCTTTGAATTTCGTGGGAAAAAAGTGACCAGACTTGAGCAATGACTGCCACTATAGAAGAGGTTCAAACCACCATGCATATTGCTCGATCACCACCATGGTGGAACCTTCTTTATTGTTAAAAAATAAATCCTTGGCTTTCAAGTGCGACAGTGTTACGCCCATGAAAAAATTACAACCAAAATTTATTATGTGTCTAAGAATCATTTTAATTAAATAATTTA
>Ga0325414_1003144_pt1 | contig 17061 bp, 16 predicted proteins | sample PopdelMetagenome_8_FD_206183 | JGI IMG/M metagenome (GOLD analysis project Ga0325414, IMG submission 206183) | Populus deltoides microbial communities from Bellville, Georgia, United States - Leaf-PdKOR-R3 | ecosystem: Host-associated > Plants > Phyllosphere > Phylloplane/Leaf | place: USA... | reverse complement strand
TAAGCTGATCAAGTTATGTGATACCATTCAAAAAAGCATCATCTCCACGATTTTACAATAAAATTAAGCTAAACAAACATAATTAAAATATAATTAATAATTAACATAACAGGAATTAAAATGAAACATAATTAATTTAGTTATAGTCCAGCTACCAGCTTAATCAATTTTTAGATTTCAAAATAAAACGTAGAATTTCCTTGAAAATAAAAATTCAATCCACATTTGAAATTCAAACATGTGAATTTATAGCAAATTAGTAATAATTTTGAGGAGATGAGATTTAGTTTAGGGAAACAACAACAACTAAGTGACTGACTGGTGCTTTTGAACGTGGCTGCAAATGTAATCGATCAATTGAATGACAGATCCTTTCCTGACAGCGCCAGGCTTGACCCGGTCATTGAGCTAAGTACCAAGCATGGTGTTATCAGCGAAGGAGGGAGTAGAAGATTTCTGATTTGAATTCAAATTAATTACTTTCCATTACGCACCGTTTTACTTAGTTACATTACGCACCATTTTACTTGGTTCCTTAAAACGCACCGTTGTACTTAGTTCGTTATGGTGTCAGTATTAAGAACACGCCACACGCCTGTAGGTGTGGGATGGTAGAGTTTTCCATTCAGTTATAAAGAGTGTAACAGAATGCATGGATTACACATGCAAATGAAATGAAAAACAAATGACATTCCTTGAAGTCAGGAACTCTACTCTCTCTTCATCCTCTGTGGATTATCCCTTACGGCCTCCATGGCTAAACACTAAAGCACACGACCCTAGTTTAGACCCTCCACCAGCCATTCATTCCCCTCCTCAACTAGGCCCCATACAGGTAAGCACCATAAGTGTTTCACCCGTAACAAGTGGTATCAGAGCAGACCATCCCTGAACCACCACCATGCCACTAGACACCAGATCATTAGAGTTCAAACGCATGGAAGAGTCCATAACAGCAGTAAGGCAAGACAATGGCCAGAAATATGAGATGCTGATGGATACGCTGAAAGGACAAAGTATAAAACTCGATCAAACCATTGAAAACCAGGGAGCTCAGATCAACGATATCAGGAACATGATGGGAACCATGGCACAACAGATAGAGTTTACCTTGCTAAAACTATCTCACACTCCATGAGACTCTAGCCATAACATGGCAAGGCACATCCCAATTCCAGAAAGAGCAGAAGGCAGAAATAAGGGGTTCCAGGAGGACAAGATACCTAGCTACAGGGTACACAAACCAAAACATTTTTTCCCTACCTTCAATGGGGATGATGTGCACAAATGGATTTTCAAATACACACAATACTTTGAGATAGAAGACATGGCTGATTCAAAAAAACTACAAAAAACATCTTACTCTTTGGATGGAGTTGCTTTTTATTGGCATCAAAACTTTCTGAGAAGTTTGGGAAATCAAAAGGCATCATGAAAGGACTACGTTGAGGCTATTTGTTATCGGTTTGGAGGACAATAAGACCCTCTAGAAGAAACAGGGAGAATTGGAAGAATACATCTAAAAGTTTGACATCCTGTGGAATAAGATAGAAATGAGCGAGAAGCAAGCCTTGGTAGTATTCTTAGGTGGGTTGGAACTAGAAATAAAGAACACAATGAAGATGTTTAAGCCCAAAACTCTCAAACATGCTTATAATCTAGCTAGGTTGTAGGCCAATACTCTAGCATATAGGAAATATCCTAGCTATGTCAAGAGGTTCCTTAGGGGCTTCACAAACCGTCCTTCTCAGACCACTGCTAACTTCCCACCAAACACCACAAATAACATTACAAACACCCATCCAATCCCACAAAAAACCATTCCACCCTCCTGGACCAACAACCCCAGCAGTAGTTACAATAAAAACCACATTAAACCCACAAAATCCATTAGAAGTCAAGAATTCAAAGATAGGAGGCTGAAAGGGTTGTGTTTTTGGTATGATGACAAGTCTGTTCCTGGTCACAGGTGTAGGAAAAAAAAGGTGTACTCACTTAGTGTCATGGAAGAAGAAGATGGGGTGTTGGAGGAAGAGTTACCAGAAGAAGAAGCCAATGTAAGGGAGCTCACCCCTCACATTTCCTTAGATGCTCTAGAAGGAACCGTAGGGCTCAACACCTTGAAGGTCAATGGAAAAATAGATAAGACAACAGTTTGTATTTTGATAGACTCAGACAGCACCTACAATTTCTTAAACACAACTATAGCCCTTAAGTTACAGTACCAGTTGACAACCATTAAACCAATGATCGTGCAAGTAGCCAATGGAGAGAAGATGGTATGCCAGTCCATGTGCAAGAGGCTGAGATGAAAGATGTAAGGGATAAGCTTTTAGGCAGACGTGTACATCATCGAGCTCAGCAACTGTGAGATGGTGTTGGGCATACAATGGCTTTCCTTGTTAGGGGATATATTGTGTAACTACAAGCACTTATGAATGTCTTTTGATTGGCAAGGGCAGGGGATCTTACTCAAGGGAGAAAATCCACCCAAGTTCCAAACTATTGAATTGAAACAGTTGAGTTCTTTAGTGGGTAATCACAAACAAGTGGCTAGTTACTTCTTATGTAGTCTAAGCACAGCTGAAGGGGAAAAAGGGAAGGCAACAGGCTCAGTAACACTGGTTTCTCAGTTCTAGGACATCGAGGATAATTATTTGCAACATCTACTTTTTTCATACTAGGATTTATTCCAAGAGCCTAGTGGACTGCCACCACCTAGAGCTCACTATCATAGAATTCCTCTTAAAACTAGGAGTGAAGCGATCAATTTAAGACCCTATCGCTACTCAGGACTACAGAAGGATATCCTAGAGAGGATGGTAAAATATATGCTCGAGGCTAGGATCATTAGGACTAGCAACAGTCCTTTTGCATCCCTAGTGATTCTAGTTAAGAAGAAAGATGCCACATAGAGATTTTGTGTGGACTACAAGGCACTGAACAAACTTACCATCAAAGATAAATACCCCATTCCAATGATTGAAGAACTGTTGGAGGAATTAGTGGGAGCAACGATATTTTCCAAGATCGACCTTAGGTTAGGGTATCACTAAATCAGAATGACTGTAGGGGAAGAATTTAAGACAGCCTTCAAGACTCACAGTGGCCATTACGAATTCCTGGTCATGCCGTTCGGCCTAACCAATGCCCCAGCTACCTTCCAGAGCCTCATGAATGAAGTTTTCAGGGATCACTTAAGGAAGTTTGTTCTGGTATTTTTCGATGACATTTAGTCTATAGTCGCACCTTAACCTATCATTATAAGCACCTCAAGATAGTCCTGGAAATATTGAAAGGGCATCAGTTAGTTGCCAAGGTTAACAAATATTTTTTCAGCAAAAGTCAGCTGGAATATTTGGGCCATATTATTTTAGCGTAGGGTGTGGCAACTGACCCCCTCAAGATACAGGCCATTTTCAAATTGGCTGATTCCTCTAAGTTTAAAATAGTTGAAGGGGTTTTTGGGGTTGATGGGATGTTATCAAAGATTTGTTAAAGGTTATGAAAGCATTTCTAAGTCATTTACTTCTCTGTTGAAAAAGGGAGCCATGGGGTGGAATGAAGAAGCTACAGAAGCGTTTACCCTCTTGAAGAGCTTAATGACAAGTGCTCCGGTCTTAGCTTTACCAGATTTCAACAAACTATTCGTAGTGGAAACAGATGCATCCAAGGCAAGAATAGGTGCAATTCTAATGCGAGAAGGACATCCCATTACTTTCATAAGCAAATCTTTGGGACCGAAACAACAAACCTTATCTGTCCATGAGAGGGAAATGATGGCAATTATACATGCAGTCAACAAGTGGAAACATTAACTGTAGGGACGACACTTCCACATTCGGACAGACCACATCAACCTCAAGTACCTTCTACACCAGAAGTTGACAACTCCAGCTCAACATTTATGGTTAGTTAAACTTTTAGGGTATGATTACGACATTGAATATAAGCAGGGGAAGGAAAATGTCCCTGCTGATGCCTTATCCAGGATTCCAAGCAAGGACCAATATGCTATGACAACCTCCACTATTTCTACCAGTTTAATGAAGGAGATCAGACAGTCTTATGCCAACGATTCAGTCATACAACATATCATTAAGGACCTACAACAGTCGACAGCTTCTTATCCACATTACACTTGGGTGAATGACCATCTTAATAGGAAGGGAAATGTGGTAATAGGTAACAACGATGAGCTGCGAATTAAACTTATAGATATGTTCCACAATACATCAGGGAATGCAATGTCTGCCAAAGAAACAAGCATGAAAATATGGCTAGCCCAGGACTTCTACAGCCACTACCAATTCCATTCGCACCCTTCATTGACATCAGTATGGACTTCATAGATGGTCTACCAAAATTAGAGGGGAAAAAGGTCATTATGGTGGTGGTGGTGATTGATTCAGTAAGTATGTGCATTGTATGGCACTAAGCCATTCGTATTCTGCTCCTATGGTTGCCAAAGTATTTATGGAAAATATGTACAAACTACATGGGTTACCTGCTTTTATCACTAGCGATAGAGACCCTGTGTTCCTTAGTCAATTTTGGAAAGAATTGTTCAGTATTCAAGGAGTTAATCTACATTATTCTACAGCTTATCACCCACAGACGGACGGTCAAACAGAGATAGTTAACAAAGGCTCAGAACTACTTAAGATGCATGACGAGGGATATTCCAAATCAGTGGGCAAGGTGGCTACCTCTAGCTGAGTGGTGGTATAATACCAATTACCACTCAGCCACCAAAATAACCCCTTATGAAATAGTGTACGTGTTCCCTCCCCCCATACACATTCCATACTTTCCTAGGGATTCAACAGTAGCTTCAGTAGATGAATACCTAAGCACTAAAGAAAAGGTGATTAACAGAGTTAGAGGGCATCTGCAAATTGCTCAAAACATGATGATCATCAGTGCAAACAAGAAACAGAGCGAAAGGAGTTTTGAGGTCAAAGAATATGTTTACCTAAAGCTACAGCCATACAGACAACAATCTATTTCACACAAATCATCATAAAAGTTAGCTGCAAAATATTATGGCCCTTACCAGGTGGTCGCCAAAGTAGGGATTGTCGCCTACAAGCTGGATCTGCCAACTTCTTCCATGATCCATCCCGTGTTCGACGTTTCCCAGCTCAAAAGGCATGCAGGAAACCAAATCGTGTAGAGATCCCTTCCAGTTATCAATCATGGTCCTTCCTTGCAACCCAGAGCCATACTAGAAAGACGTATGACTAGGCGAAAAAACCAGGTTGCCACTCAAGTACTCATACATTGGGAAGGGTTACCACCAGCAGATACAATGTGGGAATTCACGGATGAGTTGAAGCTGAGTTTTCCAACATTCAACCTTGAGGACAAGGTTGGGTTCAAGGGGGCGCAATTGTTATCAGTGAAGGAGGGAGAAGAAGATTTCTGATTTGAATTCAAATTAATTACTTTCCATTACACACCATTTTACTTAGTTCCATTACGCACCGTTTTACTTAGTTCCCTAAAATGCACCGTTTTACTTAGTTTGTTATTTGAAGTATTTAAACCAAAAGGTTTTTTTTATCTCATATTGAAAAAACATGACTTTTTTCTTGGGAACATAGAGTATATCTACTAATGGGTTTCAAATCCCACATTTGAAAAAAAAAACATTGGGTCTCGTCCGGGTCATAGGTCGACCCGCCAGGTCTCCTGGGTTTGGTCGGGTTGTTGCCACAACCGGTCTTTTATTAAACCCGGACCAACTAGCCACTGGGTCCCGGATCGACCAGCCGGACCGGGCCGGGTTTAATAACAATTCTTTGAACACGCTCATATTATAAAATGACATTTTGATGCCATTTGTTTATGCGGCTGTGGTTGCTTTTCAAGCAAACCACGTAAACAATACATTTGGTAACAATAAAACGCAAATTACTGTGTATGTGGGGCCTGTTAAAACCGCTGGTTCGTGAGAAGCAGCTCTCAGCTACTTCTCACGCAGCAACGTCTAGTAACCAAGTGAATTAATTCATCTAGGCACTGTTCACTTCAATAGTGAACAGTGCCCTTGAAGTGAACAATGCTGATTCACTTGGCACTGTTCACGTAAATAGTGTTTCAACCGTTGATTGGACTGCGTTTGACTTGGTAAAATTTTTTTATATAAATTGTTTTACTCGAAAAACAAGTATTTAATATTATTTAATAACACTACATAAATTAGAAGAATATCGCATGATGATGTAGCATTTGCGAAATTTGATCGCAATTCCAATTATGTTCTTGTCGGGTCTGACCAGTTAAAAAAATTTAGTTTTTATTTTTATTTTTAATTGTGTTTTATTCAAAAAATTAGAAGGAGATCGCTTGATGACGTAACAAAAAATTCTGTTTTTGTTGTTGTGCGCTTAAGAAACCATGGAAAATATAGTCCTTGTTGGATAGATTTTGTACGTGATGAAATTACACATAGTTTAATGGAATAATAAAAAATATTTGATATCAATATTATTTATTAAATCTACAATATTTAAATTAAAAACCATCAATATATATATATATATATTAATTAATTATTGTATAACCTCAATTTGAAAAACATTCTTTTAACCAAACACATTAAACTACTTTTTATTCAACCTCAATTTCAACCATAATTTTAACCAAACATATATTTTTTCAAACTAACATCAACTAAAAGTACATTTTATAAAATAATTTTTTTCAAACCACAACCACAACAGTTACCGCAATAAAATCATTTAAGTTGTTACTGGGGGAAACAATCTTTTTTTCATTTATTATTATTATTATTATTATATTGATGGGAGACTATGCATCTTCTTTTATATTTTAAATGCAACAGGATGAAATGATTAAAATATTTTTAAAAACTAAAAAATTAATATTAGGGACAATGAGTATTTTGATTTTTTAACACTTTGATCGAATAATGAAATGATTGCAGTGTCTTAAAAGATAAAAAACTAAATTGATGTCTAGGGGTATTTTTGTTATTTCATTATAGTTTTTTAGTTATAATCAATTTCAATAAGAGGCAATTCAGTTTTTTAATAAATATAAATATAATAAAAATAAATAAATGTGGTTGACGCCTGCGTTGTTTAGGTAGTGCATGCGGCAACTCCCAGTGATCAAACACCGCTACTAACAACGACTTTAGAAGAGTCACACCATCATCTTTCCAATGGTCAAGCGTATGTGCATGATGGAGCAGTGGTTGGGCTCTGGTAGCCTGTTTTTTTTTAATCTCTCTTTTCTCTCTTCTCATCTCAAATTTTGTGTTGGCCTTTTTAAAAATCAAATATGTCCTGTTAGTATCTATTTATATCAATTTTGGTTCTTAATCTTTTGATTAATATTTGTTTAGCTTTTAAGGCTTTTTGAAGTTGATTATTTTTTCAGTTTCATCCCTCTACATTTTATATCTTTAATTTGTTTATCCAATTTAGTCCTCAATTGTTATTTTTTTAATCATTTTCTTGAATTATTTTTTTTCATTTTATTCCTTAACATTTTATTTCATTTAATTTTTGTATACAATTTAATCCCCGTTTTTTTATTGCTATTTTTTAATCATTTTCTTGACTTTTATTCAATTCCATCCCTCAACATTTAATTTTTTTAATTTTTTTATCCAATTTGGTCCTCATTCTTTTTATTGCTATTTGTTTTGTTTTTAATTTTTGGATAATTAAGAATTTTGCTTCATTATTTTTTCATTTGCCTTTTATGGGGTAATCTCGGTTGTATGACCCGGGTCATGGATTTTGAATATTAGCCCTTTCCTGTTATGAAAATTAATTTTTTTAAAATTTCATCATTCAACATTAGGTTATTAGGCCTTGAGCTTTGTGATTTTTTCCAATTTGTTTCCATGGTTTTATCCCGATCTCATATCTTGAGTAAGGGGTTAGTCGAGTTAACCTAAGTTGACTCTTTTTTTTAATTGAATTTTTTTTCAGTTTCACCTTTTATCATTTAGTTTGCTTAGGAGTTGACCTCCATTATTTAATTCAATTTCTTCTATGCAGGTTTATCATAGTCTCATGATCAAGTCGTGAATTTGACATATTGACTCGAGTTATGTTTTTGTCCTTTTTAAAATTGATGTTTTTTTCAATTCGTCGTTCAACGTTTACTTTACTGGTAATTGAGCTTTGAATTTCTTTCATTTTTCATTTTATAAGGTTATCTCATTTTCATTCAATGTTTGCTTGGTTATCAAATAAGATTGTTAAGACATTTTAAGAACATTTAGAGGATATCGTTTCATAATATTGACAAACATTCTTCTTTTTTTTTATTAGTCATTGTTGTTTTTTTTTTGTTTTTTGTTTTTTTATATTCATATTATTAAATTAAATGAGCTTATTAAACTTATTCAAATCAATTGTAACATCCCAATTTTCAGTGTAATTGCACACATACATTATACATATACAATGAAATTAGAAGGGTTAGGTTTTTTTTTTTAAAAAAATCCATGTTAATTATTTTACTGAAATTTCAACACAATTTTCTCTGTATTCGGACCATACCAAGTTATTGACCACTTTTTATAAGTTTCTTTTCAGAGGTTTACATTAATGATTTGGGTCTTATATTTTTCTCGCTATTTTTAAAACACTATCATTGTCTAGGAATCCTTTTTTATGTTAGAAAAAATATGACTCAGCTCGTGGCATAGCATGGCCACCTTTTTAATAAATACAACTAAAACACGTTCATATTCATAGTTAACCTGGTTGATATATTTTTTTAAAATGTTTTATAGAAACTTCTTGTTGTAGCTAAATTGGTTGAAGCATGAAGGGTTTCGCCTAAGGTTACGGGTTTGATTCTTGTTGGGCACGCTATTTTCTTTAAAACAAACACAGACGACTTAACGTCTGTGTGTTTTTTCCAAAACAAAACAAAGGATGGATGCACCTAATTGTTTTTGACAAGCCCAACCCAGTGCAATTGGGCTATTTTTTATTGGTCCTTTTGTTCTTTTCAATTTTTTTTTTTAATCTTTTGTTCCTTTCAATTACATCATTAAGAGTGGGATTTGTATTGAATTTTATCCCTTATTATTGGGTTGATGGTAAATCATTTTACATGTTTTTTTTATCTTATAATAAAATAAAATTTATTAATTCAACCCAATAGAATCCATAACTCATATCACGATTTTGACGAGTTGACTAAATATTAATCAAAGAGTCGGTCATGATTTTTCAAGTTTGAGTCACTGTATCAAGTTTAATAACAATGCCAAAAAGTTTTGAACAATATAGATACTATTTTTTTTGTTCCAAACAATTTGGGTCTAACCATCATTGAAAGGGCAGGAAATAAACTAATTATTATTAAAACTTAAAATTCACATAAAGTTTTTCAATAAAATAATATTTTGATTTTAATCTACAATAGTTTTCTATTTTTATGAATTTAAAGCAAAAGGAGTATGATTATAAACAAATATCACTTGAGTGACATCTATATCAATATATATATTCTATATTAATTAAAAAAAAATCTTTATTAGTGTTTGGTTACTGTATTGGAATATAAGAAACATGAAAAACATGTCCTTTTGCATTTACTGTTTTGAAGTAGTAAAAAGAGAGAAAATGAAGTTAATATTTTAATAAAAAGTCTATGAATGAAAATTTTGTAGAGTATGTTTATTGTAAATTATTTTTGTTTCGTTCATATGAAATATTGTATTATAAATTTTTATTTAAGATGTGTATTGTATTTTTTTTATTGAATATAAACTAATATAAACAATAAAATGTCTCTAATATTCTATCAATACATTTTAAGACCCCTTAAGTTATTTAAAATTTTATTTTAATTTAGAGATTTGATTACATTTCATTCACATTCTTTTTTACTTTTTAATTCAGTCATATCTAAATAAAATTATCAAATCATATAATATAATTTGCATACTTATTTTTTCAAAAGTCAAATACAATTAAGAATATCAAATCTTATATATAGACATTTAAAAAATATATAATCTTTTTAATTTACAAGAAATTGTAGAAATAGTTAATTGCATTAAATATGTTGGATTTCATAAGTGTGATATAAAATAAATTTAGTCTAAATAAAAAAATTCAAAATTATAAATATATTTGTAAAAGATTAGAAATTCAGTTTTAGTTGTAAATCACTTTTTATTAGTATTGGATCTAATATCATTTTCCTTACATACACATCCTAAGAATATTTTGCTGATGATTTTTTACTTTTGACTTAACTTGTAATGAAAAGATAACTATCTATATCAAACGAGAAGTGAAATTAGATCTTGAACTATCAAAAAAGGTGTATGTTTCAGGAAGCACCACCATGTAAAAAATGACAAGAGTTTAAGGAGAAAGATTGTAGGTGTAGAAACAAAAATTTCTATCAATTAAATTTTACCACGTGTCATTTGTTTTTACATAAAAAGATGAAATAAAATTCAAGTAAATGACATGGAAAATAAATGGACCTTTATATATTTTTTTGCTAATAGAAGGTTGATACATAGAATGAGATATTTAAGATATCTTCTTATAAATACAAAATCTCATAAATAAAGGTCAATCAATAAAATAATATTATGTGGCATTAAAAGAAGATCTTAGAGCCCCTAAAAATCTCAATAAATAAAGGGTCTTACCTAGACAAAAAGAAAGAATTGTTGAAGATACAAGATTCTCTTCAAGACAAGTTTTTCAAGTAAGGAAGCTCTCTCAAAAGCTCTCAAGTCTCATTCATCTACGCTTGAAGTCTACAAAGAATGAGGTTTTGCTTAATCAACCTAAACACCCTATAAGGGTTCTTCAATAAAATATCTTATTCAAGACAGCTCTTCAAACAAGGAAACTCTCTTAAAAGCTCATGAGTCTCCTTTATCTATGCTTAAAGTCTACAAGCATAAAGCTCTATTGTATCAAGCCTAAACATCCTATGCAATTTCTTCAACAGTACTTTAAAGATAAATCAAAGGTATTCTTCAAAGCATCAAATCACCAAATCTCACTTTGCAATACACGCCTAAATTTGTGTTCTTGCAAAGCTCACATCTTGACTTGATTTCATAAATAAATCAAGTCACCACATATTAAATCCAAGAGAAGGGTCCAAAGATTGTTTTATTTTTTTGTAAGAATATTTTAAATAGAGATTGTATATAGTCATATAATTTGATAAAATCAAATATTTATACACATATGCTTGTTTAAATTTAGGTGCTAAAAATTGTGTCTACAAATATATGGCAACTCCACTAAGGAATATCTCAACGACCTTTCAGTCATAACTAGAAAGAATTTTCAACAACCTTTCAATGGCAACTAGAAAGAACATGATCATTGTTATTGCTTCTAAAATCAACAACATTGCTGATTCAAGCTGATAACACACTGTTAAAGATTCTTTAACCTCACTATTAAAAAAAAAATCCATCGCAGAGTTGTATGCCCGATTCTCAAGCTGATGTCAACATCAAATGCAAAAGGGCATAGGAGCTCGTTGCTCTTAGAATGAAGCTACAAGTAATTTCATTATAAAATTCAAGTAGGGCGCATGGACCTTTCTTTGGCATTCAAGATGACTACTTTAACAATTTACCCATGAAGACTTCTCAAGATGATAACAACTAGGACTACATCTTTAGGGGATCAAATGGCTAACTTAACAAGACTCATTAATGGCATTTCAACTTCATTCAAGGAAAAAACCATGAGATAACAAAGTTGATGAACAAAATCGAGAACATAAATGAAGGAGGCCAAACTTTAGCTGTCAGGGTTGTGCAAGAAGATCAAATAGATGTTGTTAAAGATTCTACAATTAGAGCTACAAGGAATATTCATGGTATTACTGACGGTGTCTTCACCATGAATCAATTGAAAGAGATGATTAAAAAGGCCACCATGGCCTAAACAAAAAGTTTAGTGCAACCTTTATATTCTTATGTGAAACCATATACCCAAAGGATTAACCTGCTAAGGATACCTCCGAGTTATCAACCATCAAATTTTCAGCAACTTGATGGCAAAGAGAATCCAAGGTAACATGTGGCTCACTTTGTAGAGACTTACAACAATACTGGAACTAATGCTCATCATATGGTAAAACAGTTTTTCCATTATTTGAAAGAAAATGCCTTTGACCGGTACATTACTTGGATTCTGTCTCAATCGATAGATAGGAAAAATTAGAATGTAATTTTCTTAACCGCTTCTACAATACTTGTATGGTCAGCATGATTGAACTCACTAATGCGCGTTAATGGGAAAAAGAGATTGTCATCAATTGCATTCATCGGTGGAGAAACTTTAGGCTCAATTATGAGAACCGACTCACTGAAACTTCAACACTAGAGTATGTATTCATAGATGTCATCAAGCCAATATCTTTTGAAGAATTGGTTACTCAAGCACATGACATGGAACTTGGCATTGCTGCAATTAGAAAACCATCATTACCTATTTAGGATGCTAGATGATTTATTTGAGGCAAATCTAGGATGCTACATAATTCATTTAAGGCAAATTTCATTTAGTTGCTAGAGGTGAACTGTCCTGAAAAGGCATACCAAGTAACAAACTAAGTTATTATAAATACCATCGCCTAATCACTCACTCCATAGAGAAATACTTTGTGTTAAAGGACAAAGTCATGAGGCTAAATGAGAATAGGGACACTATTTTTTATGAAGAAAACGCAGCTTCATGTAAACCCCAATTAGAAATTTTTCTCGAGTTAGTAAAATACAAAAAACATTAATCTAGAGATAAAATGGATTAAATTAAATTAAGGAAACTATAAATTTTTTAAATATGGCATGTTGTTTTTTTAATTGTAATACATATGGAACTAGTTATCTAATAAAATGGTTAATTCGCAGTAATAGGCTAATGGAACTAGTTACCTGGTAATGGAGCGTTAAATCAATTTTAGGTACATCGTAACCTCATGTAAAGTAATAGATATTCAAAATCTTTTTTTTTAAGTAATGAAAATGCAATTTTGGTATGTAAATAATGCTCAAATTTAAGATATTTGTAATATTATAGATAGAGTGTCTTATTAGGCTTTAATAACAACATTAATTCACTTTAACTTATTAGAATTCAAAATGCAAGTGTTTATTTTATAATGCTTCTCTATGAATTTGTGTAGTTATTTCATTTAATTATTATTCGTAAAAATTATTTTATAAGATATGAAGTGATTAAAATTGAGATTAGATGTGTTCTAATCCAGTGATATAATGAAATCGTTAATTCTATGATGATTGGACCTTTTGAAAGAAATGATCGCAAAATTCTGTATTTTGTATTATCGATAACTTGGTATGTATCTTTTCAGAGGAAATTTTGCTAGAATTTTGGTAGATTTTTAAAAAATTCCCTTTGACATCTTACTCAAATGGATATGTTAATCACATTGAAAAATTAAGTATTAAATAGGGTCATTACAATTAATATCAGAACCCTGATTTGGGTTTAGGATTTGTAATGGAATTTGATATACATTAAATTGTTTTATAATAGTTCATATAAGACAAAGTACAAGGACAGATCCCTCTTCAGTACCGAGGAGATCTTAGGGTATAGATTTCAAAGAAAGGCAGGGAGAGGATTTTTTAGCGGATACTGCCTCTCATGTGCCACCAACATCTATTCGATCAAGGAAAGGGGGAATCATCTACCCTCCAAGATGACATCATTTCTAGACAGGTTAAGGTGTCATAACTAGAGAGATACGATCATCAAGGACAAACAATTATGCCTCCACTAGTTGCACCCGCGGGAGCCCTTGCCTCATATGATAACCTTGTTTTCCTAGCATAGTTAGTGAGGGTAGTAATTGAAGGCATGACTAAAATATCAGCCCAGTAACCCTAACAATACCAGCAACTCTAATAGCTACGACACCCACAGACAATATGGTTTCCTTAGTATGGATCTTAAAGTGTATGAGAGAGATGAGCTATGAGTCGTTATTAGGGGAATAAAATATGAAGATTATTGGGAGATGTATTATGAAAGTGGAGAAGACCTTGATTCAAATGAAGGTGTCAGAAGACTTACAAGTAGTTTATGTCACTCAACTATTATTTGATAGGGCACAATCTTGATGGGAGACTATACAATCGAGGTGGACCATAAAATTAAGGACATAGAGTGATTTTAGGGTATGGTTTGAGAATCAATTTTTATTATAAATATCATTGTATGGTGAAAGAATAAGAGTTTCTAAAATTGAGGTAAGATGATATATTAGTATTTCATTATGAGTGGAGGTTTTATAACCTATTTATGTTTGCCCCATATTAGATTCCTACTAAGCAGCACATGATTGAGAGACCACATAATGGTTTACAACATCATTCGAAATAGGGGTTGGTTGCATTATGGTCTAAGACGACAAGAGAGTTGATATAGATAGCTTAGGCCTTAGAGGCATGTATTAGAAAGTCCCAGCCAGACCAGTTTGGATCAAGTTAGAGGAAAAATATTAATTTCTTTTCAAATAGACCTCCTTTTTTTAAGAGGGGTAAAGGGAAACAATTTAATCAATTCAAGAACAATGAGAAGATATTGGTCAATGAAGGGCAACAATTTGGTCTTTATAGAGTACAAGTGAAGGGTTGACTAAATGATAATCAAACCTGAAAGGTAGTTTTGTTGAGGGGCTTCAAAAAAGACCATTACTTATCTTCATTATGTCCGGTGTAAACATATGCATCCAAGAGATTGTTTTGCATCGCCAGGTCAATGCTATATTTATAAGCAGGAGGGACATACATGGTGGGACTGTTCATAATTAGGTCGTGGATGTCATTATTATGGAGGGCAGGGCCATTTTAAGAAAGATTACCCTTAAAGAGTTAAGTATGTTTAGGGACAAAAGCAATAGATACATATCTAAAAACATTCAGTTATTATGGATAGACCTACCAGGCCAGCACAATCAGGGGCTAGTGGTAATAAAGAACAACCTAGAGCACAAAGAGATAGGACACAGAATATGACCCAAGAGGATGTTAGAGCTATTCCTAATATAATAACATGTATGTTATAAATAAATTCCTTACTTATATATATTGATAGATCCTGGTGTGACACACTTATTTATAGCAAATAAAATTATAAGATAACTTAGGGGAAAATCTTGTAAAACCAAAAAAAAAGTTCACAGTTGATTACCCTTTGGGGGAGAGTGTAGATATTGATCATGTTTACAAAGGGATAAGGGTTAGCATTAATGGTTGTGAGATGAGGATAGATCTAATACCTTTAGAATTACATGAGTTTGATGTAATTTTGTGTATGGATTTGTTGGGCATATATAGGGCTCAAATCAACATTGTCAAATTGATCATGCCACACCAACTATGTCTAAATGATAGGAGAGTAATATTTAGAGAGGAAAAAAAACATCATACCAAACTATATTATTTTGGCTATGACTTCTAGAAAAGTGTTAAGGAGAGGATGTGAGGTTTACCTTGCATGTGTGATGGATTCAAAAAAGGAAAATGTTGAATTGTCAAATCTCCCAATTGTAAGAGAATTTTTAAACATATTTCCAGAAGAATTATTAGGAGTACCTCGTAAAAAAAAAAGTGGAGTTCTCTATTGATATATTATATGATACCTCTCTTATAGGCCAGTCACCCTATAGGATTGTGTTTGCAGAGTTAGATGAGTTAAAGATTTAACTACAAGAATTGTTAGATAAATGGTTTATACGCCCAAGTGATTTGCCATAGAGAGCTCCAATGTTTTTTGTAAATAAAAAATATTGCACATTTAGACTCTACATTGACTATATGCAGTTTAATAGGGTGGCAATGAAAAATAAATATCCATTTTCGAGGATATATTACTTTTTGACTAGTTGAAATAAGCGAGAGTAGTTTCAAAAATAAACCTAAGATCGAGGTATTATAATTATGAATTAAAGAACAAGATATCCTGAAGATTACTTTAAAACTCGATATAAACATTACAAGTTCCTAATGATGCCATTTGGATTGGCTAATGCTCCAACGATGTTCATGGACTTAATAAATCAACTCTTTCGGTCTTATTTAGACAAGTTTATAATGGTGTTATAGATGATATTTTGATCTATTCTAGTTTATATTTGGAACATAAAGAGCAATTAAGGTGGGTGTTGTAGACCCTAAAGGAACATCAATTGTATGCAAAACTAAGTAAATGTGAATTCTGGCTAAAAGAAGTGGTTTTCTTATAACACGTTATATCTATAGAAGGGATATTTGTGTATCCCTTAAGTTTGAAGTGGTGTTAAAGTGGGAAAGGTATGCAAATGTAACCAAAATTCATAGTTTTCTCAGGTTAGCAGGATACCACAGAGTTTATTGAGGGGTTTTCAACAATAACAACTCTTTTAACCTGATTGACCTGAAATGAGGTGAAGTGGGAATGATTAAAGGAATGTGAAGAAATCTTTCAAGAGTTCAAGAAAAGGCTTACTGCAGCTCTAGTGTTGACACTTCCTTTAGGAATTGAGGGATATATTATTTATAATGATGCATCAAAGAGGGTTTTGGTTATGTTTTGATGAAATATAGAAGATTAATTGCTTATGCATCAAGATAGTTGAAGCCTCACAAGGTTACTACCCAATCCATGATCTAGAGATAGTCATTATAGTGTTTGCATTACAAGCATAAAGACTTTACTTATATAGGTCTTTGGTTTAGATTTTCACATATCATAAGAGTTTTAGATATTTTATGTCATAGAATAAACTAAATATATGACCTAACAAGATGGTTCAATATGATTATAGAATTGCTTGAAAGGATAAATTAAGACCATGAAATATTATTAAAGTTGACTTGTTGTTTTGTATGTTTTATCATGTGGTTTTATTTACACCATGTGTTAAATCAATTCTAGGTACATCGCAATCTCGTGCAGAGTAATAGATATTTGGAATCTTTTTTATTTAAGTAATGGAAATGTAATTTTAAATTAAAAATTCTTCTGCAATGTAGTTTTGGTATGTTATTAATGCTCAAAT
>Ga0325414_1003140_pt1 | contig 17072 bp, 12 predicted proteins | sample PopdelMetagenome_8_FD_206183 | JGI IMG/M metagenome (GOLD analysis project Ga0325414, IMG submission 206183) | Populus deltoides microbial communities from Bellville, Georgia, United States - Leaf-PdKOR-R3 | ecosystem: Host-associated > Plants > Phyllosphere > Phylloplane/Leaf | place: USA... | reverse complement strand
TGCAGAATCCTTCTTCCTTCCCCCATGATCGACTCCAGCCACCGTTCCTCCCAGAGACGCCACAGAAACCATCAGCTCAACCTCCTGATCACGTCTGTGGCCACCGCTCCCGATAGTCTTCTCCTTCGCCCGTCTGCAACTTCTGCAACCGTTTGGATTTGGGCCGGGCCAGTGTTGGCCCAGCCCAAATGTCTGGGTCGGGTCCGGCTCACTCCAAAAAGAAAAGAAACATTATAGTGGGTTGAGATTGGCCCATCCTTTTTCTAGGTTGAGTTCGGCACAGCTATCTAGGCCGGCCTAGCCCACTTATTTGATATTATATCATATATATTATATTATAATATTATTAAAAAAAATACAAAATATTTCAAAAATCATTTTAAAAAATTTGTGATTTTCTCGCATATTTTTCTACCCATTTTGCATAATATCGGGTTGTATATTTACACTGTAAAATACAAATTCGGTATTAAAATACCCAGTTTTCTCCGAAATATTTCAAAAACAAATTTTAAAAAAATTAAAACATTCTCAAAAAGAAAAAAAAATATTTTGTTGCATACGGCTAAATTCTAAAATTTTTCCAAGCATTTTTTTCAATAAAAAACAAAAATTGCATCTTTCTCATGTTTTGAAAATTAAAAAAAAATGGATATTATAACCAGTTTATGATTTTCCATTAGAATTTGGCCAACATGTCATAAACCTTTTTCCAATCTTTTTAGGGTTCAGATGTAGACTTTAACATTTGTGAAGTGTAAAATTACACAATAAAGTACACCCTCAAGTTTATGATTATCTATTAGAATTTGTCCAACGTGTCAAAAACCTTTTTCCAATCTTTTTAGGGTTCAGATATAGACTTTAACATTTGTGAGTTGTAAAATTACACGATAAAGTACACCCTCAAGTATTAAAGATACAAGGTGTAAAAATACGATGCTAAAATTCAAACTTTAGAATAGTTAGGATTTAACCTGATAAGGTAGAGACTCTCTCATAAAGAGAGATCTGCCTTGAGTTTTAGAAAAGACCAATGAATAGAAACTCGACTTAGAAAAAACAATAAACAACAATGCAGCTTACCTTAGGTAGGGTGCACTAGGGGTGATGCATCTCTCCTTGCACAACCAGTCCCTTTCTCAGACTCTCGCGGACCATAGGTTCCTAGTGACCATAATACTAGGTGGCGATTCCTGAACTTTATCAGAATTTTATAATTAAATCCAAAACTCTTTCCAACACACAACACCTCTCATACAGGAGGCACGACAAGAACCTCCGCCGTCGCCAGACGATGTCGCCCCGCGACACCGCAAAAGGTAATTTCAAGCATTATCAGCAATTTGAAAACATTTAAGTTATCCTACTTGGATTGCGCCCTATTAATAAATAGAATGCAATTATAAATCTGCAAAATGATTTGTGAAAAACATCCAGAACTTGACGACTTAAAAACAATTCCATTGATTTTGGCTTTGAAAAGGCCGGATTGTTACATTGACGATGCTATCTTGGGCTTTGATTGGGTAAAACACTGAAAATAAATATCTTTTTATTTTTTAAAAATATAAAAGATAAAAACAAAATTACAGATGAACCAGAAAAACCTCTCCAAAAATTAAATGGATAACAAAAAAAATTAACATTATTTAAAAAAAGCCCTTTAAACAAAATAAAAGAGAGGAGGTTTTGTCTTTTTTTTGGTTTTTAGTGTTTTAACCGGTCACGTCACTTTATCTCTTTTCAATTGCATTTTTTAAAATTATAGTTTTATGGTAACCATACCAGACCTAAACACCTTGGGCCTAGCAACCATGCTAGCAACAAACGACGCGTCGCTTGCCAGGGCAAACAACGTGTCACTTGTTTTACCCAGATTTCAACCACTATGGTGGCTAGAAAATCAAGGCCTTTGCTCTTTTGACCTAAAAACATGTTTTGCAACTCGTTTTGACCTAAAACATTCTAGAAACCATGACAAACTCATTAATGGCCTCAAAAAAACCAAAACACCACCCAAAAAACTAAACTCAACCCGAAACTAAAAATCAACTCGTGCTTATATTTGTTTTTTCACAAACTTTTAAGGTACAAAAACACCTAATATGAACTCTTCGCATCAAATTAAATAATTTGACACAAAAATCTTTTATTTTGGTGGTCTAAATCGGTATCAATGACAAGTTTCTCTCTCTATCTCCGGAATCGATGTCAATGACAAGTTTCTCTCTCAACCAGGAACTAAAAAATAACAAAAATGAAATTGGAACAATTTTGAGGGACTGCAATTGTATAATTTGCATGATTATTTAAGTTGGAAGACCAAAGTGAATGTTTTTTAAACTTATGGTACGTCACCTATGTTTGCTATATTTTTCATTTCGGTTCTTCAACTTTCAATCCCACAATTGCATAAGAATTTGAAATCAATTGCTTCTTAAATAGGACTTGATTGTCCAAAATTAAAATTTGAAGATCAAATTAAAAAAAAAATACACAATGATAAATGTACCGTGAAAATCCCACCAGTTTTTAGTATATAAGTAATGTAACCAAACGCTTATGTAAATTTAAACATGAGTTATAGTATAATTAGTCATGTGTTTACCATGAACGTGGCAAGTAATTTTGGTGACGGGTTTTCAAAGTTGAAGGGTCTGAATCTGCCATTGATTCCCATTTAATTTCGTCTAAATTTTATACGTAACAAAATTTTAAAAATATCTAATAAGAGAATCAAGAAGCACCCAATAGCTTAAAAGTCATCATCCTTGGGGCTTTCTCCAATACGCTCTAGCGTGTGATTCTGTTAATTTTATGGTCATCCGCGACTAAATTTAAGCATTTGCTTGACCATGTTGAAGCTACAAGGCTAGCATAGTTAGGCGTGGCATTAATTTCTCTATACTATATTTTATTCCTTTTATTTAAGTATTTGCTTGACCATGTTGAAGCTATAAGGCTACCATAGTTAGGCGTAGCATTAATTTCTCTATACTATATTTTATTCCTTTTATTTTTCTCTTGAGAACTACTTCTGTAGATACCGAATAGAACTTCATCTTTTTGTGACATGTAAGACACATTTAAAAAGAAAAGAGCCCAGTAGACAGACACTTGTGTAGAACAAACCGGGGTTAATTAAGCAGCATTCCGAGACATCATAGAATTTACCGACTTAATTACAAGCGGAATATATAGAATTTTATAAAAAAAGCAGTTTGATGATGTAGAAGTTTTTGCGGGTAATTTTACTGACGGAATGATTGAGGGATTCAAACCAGGATCTTCGTACAATGACATGGCCCATTCACCGTCAGAACTACCGATGGATTTAATGACAGAACGAGTCCGTCAATGATACCATCGGTAAAAGTTAATATATAACCGCTCTGCCGACCCTCACCTCCTCTATTTCTCCTTCTTCTTCCCCATCTCAACTCTCCCCTCCCAAACTGCAAACAACCACCCCCCTAAAAATATCTCCTTCTTCTCAACACAAGTCATCTTTCTTTAACTTTTGTGGTCACAGCACCAGTGTTCTGATTTATTATGGATTTTGTCATCTTTTGTAAGTAAATCTATATTTTTTTTAATTTTAACATTTAAATGTTAATTTTTTTTAGTATATGTATTTTGTTAGTGTATGTATATGTTTTATTGTTATTTCTCAAACAAACTTGTAGTATAAATATATAATTTTGTACTTGTTATGATTTGTTTTAGATTTTGTAAAATTGTATTTGTTTGTAAATTGTTGAAACTTTGTTGAATTACCAAATTAGATGTGTTGTGATGAAATAAATAATAGCTTGTTTAATGGGTCCATTTTAATTTTTATCAATGCTATTGTGGAGTTGTAATTTCCATAAATTTATATATATAAATTTGTATGGATGTTGATAATTGATAATGAATATTTAAGAGAAGTTTTAATTAGTTTATTGGATAATCTCGAGGTAAATCAATATTTTTACAAATTTATTTACTTAACATAGTTAATTAATACATGTTGTCATCATAATTTTATAGAGGTTCGATAGAAGTCATGGATGATCGTTCATGAATGTATCGAGATTCACCCCAAGAACAACGGAGGATGGATTATTGTAATGGGGTTCAGGGTTTTATTAATTTCACAAAATCTATTCCCAGAAATTTACTGGAGATAGTATTAGGTGTCTATGCAGGAAGTGTAAAAATAAAAGGTATTTACATTCAGATGTTGTAACGATGCATCTTCTACACAAAGGGTTCATAGAGGATTACCTGTGCTAGTATGCATATGTAGAACTATTTGTTCGTAATGAGAGCATGGTAGAAAGGGTGGTTAGGTCAACTTCTAGTGCTAACAACGTGCATGGAATTGTAAATGACAATAATGCAACCATATTATTCAATAGTTTCACCCACATTCAACTAGTGTTTTGCCTATGTTTTATATATATAATACCTTGATATTCTTTATTTTATGTTTTGAAGGCACTTTTGGATGAAAGATGCAAAAGGGAGTAAATTGGAGATAATTGGTAGTTTGACCTTCAATCGATGTTTTGTGCAGAGCGTGGCTCTAGAGGTTGAAATGAAGTGATTCCAGTGGCATTAAAAAGCTAACATCCATACCTTTCTAGACATCTAAGGCAAAAAAATAAAATAAAGAAGAGCATGGAAATCGCAGCCTTCAAAGTCAAATCTTGCAATCTGCCAGTGTTGACCTTCAGCCATTCCAACTTGAATATCTGGAGCTACAGAAGTTCAATTGATGCAAACTAAATTGTTTTAGATTCATGACTCAAAGTTCTATAAACGCTCCAAATTTCAGCCAAAACCGATGTCATATGAGGGAGATATGAGTTTTCAAGGATGACATCTGAATTCTACCAGCAAACAGGTTTCGTGAAGAAACGAGTCCAAATTACGTTTCGAAGCATCTAAACCGATATCCAAGTTTTTATTTAAGCAATTTAGCTCATTTAAGTCAAATCTTGAAGATTTCATGCAAGGGTATTTCTCCTTTTTTAGGAAAATAGTTATTGAAGTACTTAAATGTAAACAGTCTACTTAATGGAGGACTATTTTGTAAAATAGAGACCTAGGGTTTCCTAAGATATAAAAAGAATGAGAGAAGAGAAGGGGGGCAGCCAGCCAAAAAGAGAAAAACGCTCCCTTCCTCTAAGAAATCCTAAATTATGCATTCTTCCTTCTTTTTTTTTATTAGTTGTTCAACAAACATGTAAGGCTAAACACTTTTTCTTGGTTCCAAGGACACGGAAACCTTCGGATTTCAAGAACTGTGAGATTTATTTTACCTTTTCTTTTTCAGTTTATATGATGAATATGTTTGTTCTCCTATACTTATTTTTCCTATGATTGTTTATTTTAATTGCTAGAGCGTACTCTAAGTTATTATTGTAGACAATCTATTGCTAAGTTTGATATCAAAACCAGAGTTGTGGTATATGAACTTGTGAAGCAACCGAGTTTCATAATTGTGGGGGATCTACGTTATTAATCTTAGGGAGAACATTCAATCAAATCAAACATAGACTGCAGACAGTTATGTTTTCTTGATTAATCAACTTATCTAGTTCTTAAGGCTACCATTAAATTAAATTACTAGTGCGGACACTGTGGTTGTTTGATGGTTAGGGTTAGTTATACGGCAGATCCGTTAACTAACCAATGTTAAGAAGTGATAAATATTCAGAATATAAATTGATGTTTTATTTCCATGATCAGTTCTGATTTCTGTAGGTGGATGTGTGCTTGTGACCAAGGTTTGTTCTCTTGATAATTTTCTGATTTTATTAAATTTCGTTTGATAGTTTTCAATTTTCTTTTGCTTTAGCCTAGATAACGTCCAAACCCCCCCTAAATTGCATATCATCTAACATAAAAATCTGACTTGAACTTCCTCGTGGGATCGACCCCTTGCTTGCTCTATACTATCTTGTGTGTTGTGTTTGAAGCTAGGGTAATTAATTTATGCGACCGCGACATTGCAACAGCTTGCAGTAAAGCTGGGAAGTCTCTAGCTGCTGATGTTGCTACTGTATTCACAGGCAAAGTGATTAGTACTTAAAAGTGCAATTTTATCAAGGTTTTGTATCATCATTTTGCACATAAAGTATCAATAACTCCTTAACTAGAACATGTTTTATAATAACATGTCTAATAATATAAGATACCTTTAATTTATGGTAAATGTTCATCTTAAATGCAGGCATATCACATAAATCAAAGGATTGATTGATGAGTTCAACTACTGAAATTGAGAAGACAAAGAAAGGGTTAAGCTTAGAAAAGAGATGTTGGTTCAGTCCAAACTGGAACACTGTTCAATCATTAGGTCATATATGGAGTTAGGTCTTCTTTATATGGATGGAAAGGTAAGACATAGGCCTAAAAGATTCATGAGGAGTCCAAGACTCAATTCTGTTGTCTAGAAGTCCAAATCTTAGCAACAACGGAGACATCGGAATCTGTCCTACAACCTAGACATTGTTCAGTGTTCAGCCTATATTTCGAGTTTTAGAAGTCCAAATGCACCATTTTTTTTTTTTGGAAAGCTGAGACAATTTCCTAGAACTTTCATGGGACAATCTGTTCAAATTCTGACATTAGCAATGATGTTTTGTTCAGACAAGAAGATAAGGATTGTCACCAAGTCAAGATGTGGCCACCCACTCAACAATTAGTCATCAAATCAATAGTTTCAAATTTTTGCCTATAAAAAGAGGCATTTGCCATGCATTTAGGCATCTTGGTTTTTAGATCAAGATCATGTTCTTGCTCTCTCTTTATATTTTTGTAATGCTTAGGTTTTGTTTATATTAATCTCTTGTTTATGCTTTTCATTTCCTTTCCTTTACTTAGTTAACTTATATGTTATTTATGTTCTTATTTTGTTTATTTACGTTTCTCTCTTTCATTATGTTTAGCTAAGTTTATTATGTCAAGGTGAAAAGGTTACACTAATGGTGTAAGAATAACTATAGTATAAACTCAACATAGACTTTAATGTTTGATACTAACATGTTTTGTATTTGTTATCTTGTTCACTTTTAATATTTTGCTTGTTAAATGGTTAATCTAGATTTATGTTGTATAACCCTTGGTACAACAAATACTTGGCACTTTTATAGCCCAACCGTATGGTATAACTGACACTTGTGCTATGAAAGGAACTTGATTTGTTGTTAACATAAGTTATAATCATGAATACCTAACAACATTTACAAGTATTAGCATTATTTGAATAAGATAACCAATGTAATCATGTAAACAATTTATAATCCGATTGGAACCTCCTTTGTGTGTGGTTTCCAGTTGAGTAATAAAAGGAGTTTATACTATACTTGTTTGAAATACCATTAGTGGATCCTTTAACTTTGACAATTAGTTTATCCTTGTTTAATCCTTATATCAATATCACATCTCAAAACTCTCTTCAACTCCTTTTCTGTTGTTATCTATTTTTTTATTTCTAGTTTATACAATTAACCTCCATGTGGTTCGACCCCAATCTTGCCGGGTTATTTATTACTTCGATACTCCTACACTTGGGAGAAGACATCAACTCTTTGATCATGTCATAGAGCTTCTAGGTCTTAGTTTGGGATTGCTAGCAAGATTGTGGAAAGGACTGAGGACCCAGATCCTCCTACTCCCTCCTTATGATTGATTTATTAGCGGATCATACATTGCTATTTTGGTTGTTAGTTGATGTCATTTCCTTTGGCTCTGTGTTTTGTTGTCAATGTTAGGCTCTATTGTTGTTATTTGTATTTATTTGCGTAATGGGTTGGGTTCCCATGCTCTTGTTCCAGCTGTGCTGGATTGTGCATTACTTTTGTGGTATGTGTTTCATGTGTTGATGGCCACGATCTTATTCAAAGGAGTATGTTCCCTTTGTCTGTATATGTCTATTTATTCTGACTAGTTGGTCTCCAACTTAGTTTCATTTTGATCTATAAAATTTCTTCCATTTGATAATAAAAAAATAATTGTTATTTAAAAAAAGCTAAAAAAAAATAGAGAATGTCATGTCATGCACGATGTTGAATGGTGGGCCATGCTTCTTTGATCGAGGGGTTTTAGATGTATTGGGATAAATCATAACATTATAATTTGAAAGGGTTCAGGAGTCACTACCTAGAATTATGATCATTAGAAAACCTAATGGTCTTCAATAATCTGGGTAAGGAGACTAGTTGTGCCAAGAAAAGACGTATCACTCCCAGTACACCATACCTATGGTAAGCTATGATTTGAAACGGTTCAGGAGTTACTGCCTAGAATTATGATCACTATAAAACATAATGGTCTGTAAGAATCTGGGTAAAGAGATTGGTTATACATTAAAAAGACGTATCACCCCCAATGCATCGTACTTATGGTAAGTTGCATTATTGATTGTTCAAAGTCATGTTTTTGTTCGTTAGTTAGTATAAGTTTTAAGAAAAGTTCTATTTGGTAAAGATATATTTATCTCATCAGGTTAAAACCTAACCATTTGAAAGTTCAAAAATTTTAAAAAGTTTTTTATTTGAAATTTTAGTCACATTCTAATGGATAATCACAAACTTGTTATGATACCCGTTAAAGATTTTTTTTTATTTTTAAAAGTACGATAAAATGTAATTTATATATTCTTTTTTTATGAAATATTCATTAAGATTTTATAATTTGGCCGTATACACAAGAAATAAAATATATTTTTGTATTTTTTGTAGAACTTTTGGATTTTTTTTAGAGAAAAGTTGATATATTTAATAACTGGTTAGTATCTTATAGTATAAGTCTACAGCCTATATATTAAGTGAAATGATTGAAAACATGTGAGGGGCCCATAAATAATTTCAAAATGATCCCTAAATTATTTTTAGAATTTTTGGAAATTATTTGAGAGTTTGTTTGGCAAAAGCACAAAAAAATAAGAATATAAACACTGTTGGGAAATCAGTAGGACGTGTTTGCCAAACATGTTCTTAACTAAATGTCAGAAGCTTAAAAATGTCTTAAGGTTGTGTTTAGCAAACACCCTTAAGGACAAAATATTGCATTTTTTTCTTTGATAAAAATTGATCATGCCAAACACTGTCTTATTAAAAAATGGGCTTAGCCTAGCCACGTGGGCTGGGCTTCCTGGCCCAAAGACCAAACCTATAATCACAACAAAAAACCAAAAAAGAAAAAAAAAACAAAGATCAAAGAGGTAAAACGTTTGAATTTGCTTGAGAACACCAAAAACTTACAAATAAACCCAAAAACAAAGATAAAAAAAACTTAAATCAATGTTTTTAAACCATTAAAAAAAAAACTTATATTAAAGATCAATAAACATGCGTGCACACATAAGAACCACCAATCAACCAAAATGACTCAGAAAACAACAACCTAAGGCAAAGATCAACGAATGATTGTCAACCTAAAAAAGTCAGCAAACCCAGAAACCCAACAAAAGGTCTAAACCTAGAAAAATGCAATAAAATTCAGAAAAGTAACATAAGCTTAAGTATGCTTACCATGAATTGTTGGAATCAGCAAAACAATAAGAAACAAAAGATTAAAGGCAAAAACAGCAGGCAAAAACCATAATGATAGAAAGTAGAAAAAGCCCTTTTCTATACATAAACATTGTTCCATTGACCATAAACATTGTTTGAAGCTTAAATAACATGCTTATAACTTCAGCAAACCCAACAAACTAATCTAAAACAAACTAAACCACAACAATATCAAAACCTAAAATATATTGTCATAACTTCAAAGAAGATTATCCTAACATTCTATTCTAACATCTTTTATTTCATAATCATATTCTAACACATTAAAAAAAAGCAAAAAACAAAAACTTGAGCATATACAAACTATATTCAAAGCATGTTTAAACATTTCAAAACAATAATCATGGCCTTCAAAGTAATAAATGACTTCAAAGTATGCATAACAAACATCATAAATAGTAATTTAAAAGATAAAAATAAAAAAGGAGGGGGTTGCTCATTGAGCTCCCCCTCCCCCTCTTCATCAAAATTTGAAGGTTTTCCTAGCAATTAGAAAGTTGATTCCTTCTCTGGATTATTTACTTCTTTTCTCTTGATTTTCAACTTCTTTTCAATCTCATCTTGATCTAGATTTCCCTCCTTTCTTTTTAAAACACAATCTTTGTTACCTTTCCTTCCTTTTCATTCTAAGTATTCTATTGATTTGTTCTTTCTTTTTTTCTTTGTAATTTTTTCCGGATCCTTTTGGTGTGCTCAAGAACAACATTTTATAAACTAAACAAAACTAGAAATGGTAAAACCATGGTGGTTTTGCCAAGAGTTTGTTAGAGAAGATTCTTACTCATTCTCTCCTCTAACCTCCCTAGAAAGGTGCATTGTAGTTCTTTGTCTTTTTTGTGAGCTCAAACCTGTCAAAAGAAGGCAGCAACGAAGTTTAAACAAATATGATGGTTTTCTTCTTCAATCATGGATGGTTGAGTGAGCTATTTTAGAGAAATCATCATGACAAACTAGATGTAAACATGGGATAAGAGTAGCATATCCTTGTAGAGGGAATATATATCTACCATGAGGATCAAATCCCATCTGATTTGAAGGTCCAGAACTCCACAATCATTTATTGGAAAATGAGCTCTTGATTAACTTAAAACTGTCAAATGCAAGGAAAGTTTATCAAGGACAAGATGTTATTGAGTTCATTAAGCTAAAAGAGGTATAGATATGTGATAAGGATTGTTAATCCTTGTAGAAGAGGTGTTTCTTAATCCATTAGTGGCAGTTTGAGCCTCTGAGGTTGTCGGAAATGCCAAGTTCATTCACATGAAGGTGGAACCTAATCAGCCTTTTTAATGGAGGTAAGGTCGGTAACTTTAGAAGTCACCAAGGGTTTCGATGGCGCACTACCCTCTCTCCTATAATTCATCTTCTAACCCGAAGAAGACCTCGAATAAGCTCTAGATCATGCACTACCCTTCCTTTTCAACTGTCCTCTAACCTTAATGGCCAAATGCACTAGCTCTTCCAATTCAACATAAGATTGCAACTCCACAACATTAGTTATGTCTCTATTCAAGCCATTCAAAAACCTAGACATAGTAACTTCCTCATCTTCATTAACATTAGCTCTAATCATAGTCGCCTCCAACTCTTTTTGATACTCCTCCACAGTCTTGCTACCCTGTGTAATCATTTGCAAACGATTAAACAACTCCTTGTAATAGTGTTTAGGAACATACTCTTCTTCATTATTTTCTTCAACTCCTCCCACGTGTTAAATGGTCTTTCTATATTCCTTCTTCTTTCTACCACCAATCTCTCCCACCAAACCATGGCATAATCAGTAGGATCCACTACAGCTAACTTAACCTTCTTTTCTTCATAGTACCTGTGGATGTCAAAAAAACATCTCCACCTTTTTTTTCCCAATCTGAGTAAGCTTCCAGATCAATTTTTCCCTTAAAGACTGGGATTTTTAACTTAATACTACCTAAATTTCAATCTGCATCACCCAAATCATCAAAATCCCCTCTATACTTAAAATCCCTATGTGGCCTAATATGTCCCTTCCTTGGCCGATTCTCATACCTCTCTCCCCTATGTGTACAGAACCTACCACCATGGTTAAGATCATCCTCGGCTTCGTCTGTAGAGTTTCCAGCAACACTCTCCTTCTTCCTAGCTTCTCTACCCTTTTTACTACATCCCCCATCAGACCTAGCCTCCAATTTTTCAATTCTAGTCATCAGCTCACCAAACATAAATTTCATCTATTGTTGTATTCCTGAAAGCCCATCTTCTGGGATTTCACCCTTCTTCTGTGGCATACTGTTAGAAGACATTATTTCTTAACTTTTTTAAACTTGCACGAAAATCATTAGCAATAAAAATAACACCTCACACACTCGTGTATCACACAAATTTATAGGTTTTTCACTCTAATATGCTCCCTACACCTTTTCCACTCAAATTGTCTTTCTTTAGTTCTTGAAATCACTTAGCAATAATTCAGAAAAGTAACCAACTACACAGTGAATTTATAAATTTAATATGGACTCAAGAAGCAAGAAATTTATGAAACTAACAAAACTATGATGACAAATTTACGAGTAGCAATGCAAATTTGTACAAGTAATATGACGATTCAAAGACACGAAATAAACTAAATGGAAGCAATAATACTAAAGAGATTTACTATCCAAACTAAAAATTAAATCAAACAATGATAGAAACTAGAAAAAAAAAAGATAAAGAGCAACACAAATTCCCAATGACCAAATTTCTTTCCCTAGCTCTCGGCCAAAACTTCAAAATGTTGATTTTCTTCTCTCTTTTTTATGGCAACAATCAAAATTTTCAAGATCAAGCCCCTCTTTTTTTTTTTTGTATACCAATTCGGCAATCAAGAAAAAAAATTCAAGAACACACTTTTTTTTATGTATATATTACGGTAAGATCAAGAATTCAACAAGAACACTACCTTATGATTTTGATGTTCAACAATTCAAGAGGATGCAAGAACCCTAATTTTTTTTAATATATGTGGCCAAAACTAATCAAGAAAAAAAAATTAAGAAACAAAAGACACAAATTGAAGGATATAACCTATGATTAGATCTGGTCTAATACCAACTTATGCGAACCCTAGCGGAATTTAATGGAATTCACGAACTCAAGATCTATCTAATCTAAGTTTGCTCAAAATAAGATAAGCTTATCACAATGGAAGACCTGCTCCAAGGCAACAAAACTACAAACCAACCCAATCACAACGCCTATACTTGAAGACGAGCAAAAGAAATATAAATTCACAACAAAGATTAAGAGTTGAAAGTTCAATCAATAACCTAGATTGACAACCAAAGATCGGCAAAAATCAAAATATTATTAGGCAAAAAAATGTGCTGAAAATTATTCTTAAGAGTATTTATACCCTAAATCAAAAACCATAGTTTTCCTAATAGGTCACATATAAGCTCAATTTAAATAATAATCAACCCAAGCTAAAACTAGCCTAAACTAATTAAAACAAATAAAATAAACAAGTCTAAAACCCAAACAAGTGTTTCCTCACAAAATAAAGAAATTTTAATAGTCCAACTAATTTAATAAGACAAGTTCAGTTATTTCTGCATTGTCTGGCAGTAGCAAAGTCCAACTTCAAATGAATGGTTCTCTCTTGTCTTAAAAAATTAGAAGTCGTGCTATATATCGTTAGAAATGTATGGAAGTCTAGTTTCTAGCCCAACTAAAATCACCTCAAAATGCGACTTATAGCTCCAGTTATTATTTAAAAAAAAAGGTAGAGAAAGGTTAAACTGTCTAAATCTTGTCTTTTTCTCTCAATCCTCGTGTAATAGTCTTGGTTCCACCAACAAGCCCCTCTTGAACATGAATAAGATTAATCATGGTTTGCTCCTCATTATTTAATATCCTCTTGAAGTCCACCTTAGCCCACGTATCTTGAAGAAGTTCATTGGAAGCCTCTTTGAACCTCTTAACTCTAAGTCTTGTAACTAGACAAACCAGAAACTCCAATGGATCCTTTGGTGCTCGGATTGCATCACCTTCTCAATTGAAAAAAAATGACAAATAAGGACTAGACAATGTGTCACTCATTCAAATTAAACCCTAGAAATTAGGGTTTTCTAATTGGAAATTTGCAAACTTCAAAATAGTCCCTATTATTACAATTATGGCATATGCACTCTCAATTGACCCTGAAACTTCTTAATTTTTACAATTGCACCCCTAAAAACTTTGATTTGAGTATATTTTTCAAATTGGTCCTTGGTTTTTAATTTGTTCAGTTTGACCCCTATCAACCATTAAACTTTCAATTTCTTTCAAATTGACCCCTGATTTTGAATGATTTCAATCCCCGAACTTACATGCCTTTTCCATACCTTTTGCACTTTGATCCTTTGGTTTTGGGGGAATTCAAAACATAAATGCCAGAATTATTTTAAAAAAAATGTATAAAAAAGGTATTAATAAAAAAATTAAAAATAAAAATAAAAGAAAAAAAAATAAGGCTTAGTGTTGTTGGCCTAGTAAACCAGGCCAAACGCTTGGCCTACTAAAAAAGGGCTCACACGCGATCCTACAAATTTAGGCCACGCGCGCGGGCCTTTATTTTTTAAGTTAATAGGGCGAACAACATGTCTTTGACAAAACAAAAAAATGCAACTATGCATGGTCTATAATTACCTAGATTTCAGCCACCATATTGGCTGAAAAAACATGGTTCTTGATTTGTTTCCACCCACAAATCAATTTTCAACATGTTTTTGATCGAAAACACCTAGGAAAAACCCTTGGAACCTTCCTAAATTAATCTATGACCTTTAAAAACACAAAACAAACCACCCCAAAACACGTAATAATCCTGAAACAAAATATCTTCTTGATCTCCGATCTATTTTTTAGACACTTTCAAGGTAAAAAAAAAAAAGCACTTAATCTTAGCTCCCCTCGTCACATGGAACCATTTAACACAAAAATCAATCGCTTTAGTGGTTAAAACCGTCTCTAATGAAAACTCTCTTTTTACACCGGAATGCGGCCACTTCCTCTTTCTCTTCCACTAAAACAGACTGAAAAAAGAGGAAAATAAAGTTTGGTACCCAAATTGAATTTTTGAAAATCTTAGGGATCAATTACCTTATAGCTAAAAATAATGGGGGACTAAAATGAACTTTTAAAATAAATTTAAATCCGCCTGCTATTTTACCCACCATTTTCAGTTAAGTACTCTTTTTTTAATTCAACTCTCCCTCTCAAAAAAAATATGCAATTGGGTATTAATTTGAGCTTTAAAGCACTCAATTATGAGAAATAAAAGTTTGAGAATCAAATTGAAATTTAACAAAAAATCACTTTTGAAATCCATAATGATATGTGAAAAGACGAATAATGAATTTGCTATAGTAAAACCTCCATATCTTTTAGTTTATACTAAAATATGTTAGCAAGAAATAATTAATTAAAAAATAAAAGACTCAACTCTCTCTCATTCCATACCAAACAATTTTTTTCTCTCTCTTTCTCTCTCTATTGAAAGAGGCAAGAGCCTGAAGCTACCTAATTGAATTGAAAAAAAAATATAAACAAGAATATAAAGGGTTATCTTCCATGAAAACAAAGTAACCCAAACTCAAAATTCCTTTTTTTGTTTTCTTGTTTTCGTTGTATATTCCTACTTTTGTATTGTGTTGTTTTATTGACATTTTATTTTGTTTTTACATCTAGATTGTCATAAATTTTTAGTATTGATTGAGTTTCTGTGAATTTATATGGAATTAAAGTTGCTCATTTCATCAATTTGTGGTCTTAATTTTTGGATCTTGAATCTCTTAATTGGACAAAGTTCTTCTATAGTGTTAAATCACTAATGGATGGAACCATTGACCTACTCGAGCACTAGACATTTTTCATTCTCTAATTGTTAATCTAATTTAAGCCCTTTCCATATTCATGCCTTTCCAATTTTTTGAGCCAATGTTTTCCTCCATTTTCATCATTGGACTTTAAAGAGCAATTACTATACTTGAGGTAAAAAAAAATATAATCTTCTTCAACCTTGTTCTTTGCTACTTTCTTCTAGCTAAAACACTGGATTTTTAGTTACCACCTCAGAAACATGAATCAACTAACTTATGGTAACACATTAATCTGGAAACATATCAACCTTTAATGTCTGAATATACCACTAACAGCTAAAAAATATCCTTGTGGATTTCAGTTTGATTGGTTCAAGAAATTTTTATGGCTTGAATATTCAAAGAAAAATTTTGGCATTTTATTTTTCTTGCTATCTATTTACAAGTAACCAACTAGAAAGCCAGAACCAAACACATATATTGTAAAATGATTCAATTGTTGAAAGAAAGTTATGGTGAGGAATGATGTGCTTCTTTGACTCATATGAAAAAAGATTCAAATTCAGCTCGTAGATTTGCTATCAAGTGCTTGAAGAATTTAAAAAATTAATCATGTCATATTGAGTGGTTGAGAGACAAACTTCTCAAGAAATTCTAAATAATCGGTTGCGTATTTAAATCTCAATAGATATTGTTTGTTGGCTCACATTTCAAGCATATGTTTATAGTGGACATGATCAACGACCATAATAAAAAAAACAAATGGGGGTTATTATCTTGAAATGATGAAACTTTTAGCATCATAAAATGAACAAGTAGGTGCTTTTGTTTTGGGTAATGCCCTACGAAATACTAAATACACATCACGTCAAATTCAAATGAAAATTTTTCATGTCTTTTCTATAAATGTTCAGTCTTCAATTCACCGTGAGATTGATATGCAACATTTTGTTTAATTGTTAATGAAGCTCAATATGAATTCAGAAGAGAGCAAATTACCTTTGTTATTATGTTTGTTGATAGAAGTGGATTTATACAATAACATTTTTTGGATACCTTGCATGTCAAAGATACTAATACTTTAACTCTCATAGAAGAAATTTTTTTTGTTTTATCTCATCATAATCTTGATACTCAAAATATTAGAGGTCAATAGTAAGATAGTGCTAGTAATATATGTGAATTACAGGTTTTATTCATTAAATATTTCCCTTATGTATATTGCATGCATCGCTTAGCCCATCAATTATAATTGGATAATATTGCAGCATCTAGAGAAGCATCTGATATTCATACATTCTTTTAGAATTTGATTTCTATTGTCAACATTGTTAGTACTTTTTACAAGTGTAAAGATGAATTGCAAGCTTTTCAAGCAACTCAAATTAAACATTTAATTGATATTGGTGAGATTAAAACAAATAAATAAGTTAATCAAATAAGTGATTTGCAATGACCTAGAGATAGTAGATAGAGTTCACATTTCAAATCAATTTGTAGTCTGATAAAAATGTATAGGGAAACTTGCTTGGTTCTTATAAACATTACTTCAAATGAATCTACTTATTCTCAACGTGGTGATGCAATATTTTTGTAATAAATTGCTAATAACATTTGATTTACATTCATCTTACATTTAATGAACAATGATATAGGAATTGTCACATGTATGCAACATTGC
>Ga0325414_1003138_pt1 | contig 17081 bp, 17 predicted proteins | sample PopdelMetagenome_8_FD_206183 | JGI IMG/M metagenome (GOLD analysis project Ga0325414, IMG submission 206183) | Populus deltoides microbial communities from Bellville, Georgia, United States - Leaf-PdKOR-R3 | ecosystem: Host-associated > Plants > Phyllosphere > Phylloplane/Leaf | place: USA... | reverse complement strand
GCATGTTGACTGATTAGTTGACAAGTTTTGAAGCGACATCTGGATTTGATGGGATAAACGGTCCGGACGATTCATCTCTTCGTCCTGATCAATCAAAGGATACAAAATGTTAAATATAATTGAAGCAAAAATTTAAAAAAATGATATTACATCATGAAATCTCAAGATTTAACAGTTTTACTGACAGAATTTTTCTGTCGGCGTAAGACACATATTCCGTCGGTAATTAATTTACCGACGGAATCATCGACGAAAATGCTCCGTCGGTGAATCGTTCATCGGTAATTTTTTGTCCGTCAGTAAATCCGTCGGAAATAAAAAAATAAAATTACCCGCTTCATTTCGTCAGTATATCCCTTGGTAATAATTTTTTTATTACCAACAGATTTACCGACGGAATTACTGATGGAAATTCCATTGGCAATTCCATCGGTAATTATTTTAAAACATTTAAAAAAATTCATTTTATAAAATTATAAAATAATTAAATTAACATAAATCAACACTGTATAATATATAATCAAAATGCTTGAAAAATAAATAAGAAAATCAACTCAAACAAATTTGCAACAAATAAATAAAACGAAAAAATAAATTCAACTAAAAAAATTCATATGAAAAAAATGAAGTTGCAATTGCTAAAAATTTAAAAATCCTATAAATAAATCAACTAAAAATTGATCTCATGTGAAAAAACAAATCTCACAACAACATTTATACAATTATTAAGAACAAAACAATTAAAAATAAAATAAAAAACAAATATAGTGAAAAAAATCATGAAAAAAGAAGAAAAATCTTACCTTAATGTAGTTGCAAGTGAAGCTAAGGAGAGAAAAAAATTTCATAAAGCATGTTAATTAAAAAAAACTAAGAGGATAAAAGAAGAAAGAAGAAGAAGACATACCCGAGCATGGAGGAAAAAAGAAGAAGATGAGGAGAGAAAAGAAGAGAAAGAAATAGATATTGATGTTTTTTACATATAGTGAAGAAGAAGAAGTAGAAATAGAATAAGAAGAAGAAGTAGTAGTAAAAGAAGAAGAAATAAGTCTGTCTCTTGTGAAATAAAGGGACTCGGGCTTTTTATTAGGGCGCATTAGCGACGGATTTACCGACGGATAATTGAATATTAATATTTTTAATTATTTCATCGGTAATATTTAATTTAAATTTTTAATTTCGTAAAAAGTTTTCAGAAACCGCCAACATTTACCGATGATTTTTCAATCCGTCGGTGATTCCGTTTGTAATATTTAAATGAAAATTTTAAATCAATTGAATTTTTTCAAAAAACTACCAAATAACACCGACGACTTTTCATTCCGTCGGTGATTTTGTCCGTAAAGAACAACAATTAACAGTGCAATTGAAAAGTGAACAGTTCTGGAGCTCTCTGGAAAATAGCGACGGATTTTGTCCGTCGGTAATTCCCTTTGTAATTGACATGATGAACAGTGTAAACAAGTTTACCGATGGAATTTATCGACAGAATAAATTTCATCGGTAATTCCGTTGGTAACTCCTGACACGTCATCATTTTTTTCTTTGTTTTAATTTTTTTCCCACTGTAAAATCCCTCTGAAATTTACCGACGAAAATATTCTCTCAATATTTCTGTTTGTATTTATCGGTTTTCTGGTAGTGGATATTAAGGAAAAATTAAAACTTGTCTCGTTTAGAATGACTAAAAAAAAGTGTTTAAAATATAGTTATGAGTAAATTTGTACTAGCAAAGTTCCGATAATAATATAATAATTAGTCGGATGATCATATATATGCAAGACAAAATAGTGAATAAAAGTTTATTTTATTGTCTATATATATATTTTAATTAATAATATTATTTACAATAATTATTATTTTCTGTATTTATATCCAGAAAATTATTGTTTGTAATTGTTAGAAAGTTGTTAACGCATAGTATGATATTACATCATGAAATCATCGCACACATCACAATATTAAAACCAATTTCTATTCATTAAAAACCAAACACGTGATTGTTGAAGAAACATAAAAGAGTTGTTTCATAATAACAAGTATTTTGGATGAAAATGATTTTTTTTTTGTGGGGGAATTTATAGAAGACCTTGTTCAATAAATTGAGCTCATCAATATTAATCAGAATATGTTTTTTATTTTAAAAAAATAAATAAAAACAATTTATATCTAGTAAAAATTAAACACATGTTTGTTGAGAAACCACAAACAGAGTTTTTTGTTTTTTTTAAAAAACACATATTTTGCTTGAAAATATATAATTCTTTTGTATAAAAGTTATAGAAAATCATATTCAATAACAAGATCATTAATAAAATTATGTCTTATAAAAAAATAAATGAAAATAACTCATATTTATTAAAAATCAAACATTTGTTAGTTTGAAAATAACTCATATTTAAAAACACATATTTAATTAAATTGAAAACGTTTTATTTTCCAAGTAGTATATAAAAAATTATGTGGTTTAAGAAAATACCTATTCATTCAAAAATAAAAATAAAAACTTCTAAAATGACGCGAGAGCTTCCTAAAGATCGACAATTTAAATAATATTATACACATGTTTTGAATCTCATTAATGACGTTTAGCTTAATAATATGATTTTAAAAAAAAAAAAAAAAAAAACAGGAAGTAGTCTTGACTCTTGAGTTTCAATAACAATAACAACGAGAACAATATAGGAAAAAACAAACGATAGATTTATTTTTAACAAACAAAAAGAAGCATATATATATATATATATATATATATGTATATATATATATATATATATTTGTCTCGTAAGTTTGAAAGAAGCATATGTATATAATTTTCAAATCATAAACTCAATCTGCAAAGCTTTGGCTCCCGCATGGTAAAGGGTTTTTGAGTAGTTTCAGATCATGAATTAAGACATGGAAAAACAAACCAATTAAATAAGTTAAATATTCACAACAAATCAATGGAGTGCCTGCATATTGCACAATGGTTAATAATTAATGGGTCAAACAATCAACTGATACTGTAAAAAACTACGGCTTACTTGTTTGAAACTAGCAAGCTCGACCTTTGCTGCTACCTGTAATGGATCCTCTGGTCTAGAGCTGAGAGAGAGAGAGAGAGAGAGAGAGAGAGAGACTCTCTGTGACTTGACTATATATCGATTTCTCCCAAAAGATAGAAATTAGAGTTATATGTTAGAACTTCCTGTTGCCAGACGCCCCAACTCGCAAAGAGGACATAGACTTGTCAAGTTAACACGTCTTCGTCCTCGTTTGGCTGGACAGCTATTCCCACGTCACCTTAATTTTATAAAAGCCAAGTTGGGGGACCATTAGCTTCGGCGTAGTAGCGGCATGTGATTTTGACCTGTGCACTACTAGTTCAGTAGTACACATTAATTTCAGTGTTTTTTGAAAAACACTAAAATTACAACGTTTTGGATTTACACGGATAAATCCCAGGATTAATAATTTATTATGAATTTCAGGATTCAATTTATTATGAATTTTCATACTCTTTTTTATTCATTTATGTTCTAGATTAATTTATTGTATTTTTTAATACTATTTTTAGTTTTATTATATATTTAAATGTTTCACAACTTTTTTTATAAAGAATCTTGTTGTATTAATATATGATTTATATGCTAAAATTTGTTTGGTATTTGAAGGAAATTGATTGCATTTTTTATTTGATGAAATTAAGTTTGATTTTGTAACTTAGGTGTGTTATAATATAAAAAATGATGGTTTATTTAATGGATACTAATTATATTTTATCAATTTTATTATTAAGTTGGAAATTTGAAAAAAAAATATTTTTTTAATTGATAATAATTAAAAAGTTAATTAGGTTAAATAAATCTAAATTGAACAACGATGGATATTTAGTTGGCTACCTATTATTTATTATTTTTATTGTTTAGTTCACATTTTGACACAAGATTGAATTTGTATAGAAATGATAATTAGTTATTTGAATTTTGAGTTAATAATTACATTATTAATAAATCTTGTTATTAATATTCTTTATAGGTTTTATAAATAATGGATGATTTTTTTTTAATATATCAAGACTCTTTGAAGGTTTGTTTAATAAAAAATATCTTAAAAGAGTTAAAGATTTTATTAATTTTATACTTTCTAATCTGAAGAATATTAGTGGGGTGAAATTAGATATCCATGTATAAGTGTAATAAAAAAGTTCCATCATAAAGATATTATGATAATGCATGTATTTTAAAAAAATATTTTTATTAGTTTGCACATGAAAAAACATATGTTTTTTTATAAAACTTATTGTTTTGTGAGCAAGTATACCAGACTAGGAAAGCACTTTTCTTTGTAAACCATGCAAGGTGCCTGATAAAAGATCATTGTTGTATATTGGACCTTTTTTATTTTTTTTATTTAGTTTTTATTTATGAGATTTTTTACATACTATTTATTTGAAAAAACAGCTTGGAAGAAGAAACTTATATAAGGAAGGGGGGTAAGGACAAATGGGTGAAAGAATTCAAATATTTTTAATTTAGTAGAAGAAAAGTGTTTGTTGTAATTCTTTTAATTAAAACTCATCATTATTATACATTTTATACTAGTTAATCTAATATATTATTGTTTTAATATTAAAAAAAAACATGTTACCGTATCAATATTAAAAAAAATATTATCTGTATTTTAAATTTATTATTAAAAAATTATTGCAAAACATGTTAGGAAAATTAAATATTTTTTTATATTAAAAAAATTAATACGACTTGCAGCACAAAGGTAGCCAATAATCCAAGTCGTATCTACTAAAAATTGAACTATTCAAACCTGCATTACCGAGTTTGGACGAAGTCCAAGGGATCTTGACAACCACTCACTCATCACTTCAAGGTATAAAAAAGTGTAAATTACTCGGTAGTTGCCACTGCCTGGCTTCGATTCTTTCTTCGATCCACAAAGAGTCTGCGATCAAAACAAAGACAGAAGGCATCCTAGCTTTTTATAAAAGACAATGTTCTTGCATGAAAGACAATCCTTTCTATAAATGAAACAAAAATCAATAAAATTAACAGTTTCAGAGAATCAAATGATTAATTAAAAAGAAAATGAGGGAACAAATGGAGAATAATAATAGACAAAAGATTTATTCAGCAATAGATTATAGATCCCTAACGTACGTAGCTGGGCAGTGGAAACCAAGAAATATTACAAGCCAAATAAGAGGTTAAATACATGCGATATCTTAATTAGTTTATGAAAAAAACATACATCATCGATCCTACTCAAGAACCAATCAACTTCGCAGAAAAATGCCCATGACAAGTCCAACCTCATTTTCTTTCTTAGTAATAGACACTCTCAATTAAATTTTATATATATATCCTTGGATGCAACAACCTAATCATTTTCTTTTTTTAAATTAATTTTCTTATAAAAAAAAGAGTGATATGACCGTATCCTCTCTTTTTTAGGACGTTGAGGCCTGAATTGGATCTGGGAACACACAGCTCAACTGAAATTTACATTTGGGATTGAATATATTGCACTGTTATTGTTTCTTGTCTGGTCGACCTTTCGTTCCTGCCTCTTGGAAAATATGGCTTCTTTTGTTGGGACCTTTTCTACCAGGGTCAACTCTATAAAAGATCATTTTGGCTTTCATTTAATTCTGTTCACATGTACAAGAGTTCTAAATTCTAGATCATATAAAGTAGAATGAGAAAACAAGTTCATTGCAGAGATCTTCTTGTTAATGAAACTTGCAGGAACAACCACACTTAAAAAGTGCAATACACCGAAGAATTGTATGCTATGTTTGTGGAGGAGTATCGCTCTAGAAAAAAAAAAATTTGATTCTCTCGCAATTGGTTGTACCATAGGTGTAATGATTTACCTTATGTGCAAATTCTCTAGTTTAAATTCACCTATGCAAAAAATAAATAAATAAATAAATAAATAATACCCCTTTATCATACCACTACCGCTAGGGCAGTACCCCCGCATCCTCAATCTATCAATCATCCATGGCCAAAAAAAACAAGAAACAAATCCCATCCAGGCAAATGTTGTCATTCCGCTTGGCTCCACTTCGACATCTTTTTATGACCCGTAAAAACAATATATAAATAATACTAGATTAATCAAAATTAAAATGTTAATTTATGCTTATTTAAGTTTTTAAAGTGCAAAATACATATATATTTTATTCATTTTACATTATGTTTTTTCATGTGTTTTAAGATTATTAATTAAGTCTATTAAAGTTCGTTTATGGGTTGGACATGTTAAGAGAATTTATGAATTAATGGCTAAAAAATAGGAAATTCTGTATTGTATATTTCGAACTTCATTACTTGTTTCAGGTTTTTTATTAAGTCGGAGTTCTTTATTTAAATTACAGTACATATTAAATTTTTTAGAAAGGTATCATAGGAATAAATCCGAGTTTATTTAGAATTTGCTTGATAATAAGGAATCGATTAGAAGCTTACTCTAATTAATTTACTATTAATCCTCATGATTTCTCTTAGCTTCAAAAGGGAAATTAAGTTTATTTGCTTGAATTGAAGGGATGGTCATTTCACTTCAATGATCAACCTGTTTATAGAAATGAATTAATGACCTTTTGAACTGAAATAACAAAATAGTAATTACCTTTTAAGTTTTTCAAATTTCATTACTTTTCTGATCTCTGTTCTATTCATACTCTCTTGTCTTCTTTTAATTTCAGTGCTTCATGGGCTTAACTACAATTTCTCTTGGATTCGACCGGGTTATCAGCATCATACTACGTACTAGATATTGTTTAGGTGATAGTTAAAATCAGAATCAATATTTGGAGATTCGGACAACCGACCCGTCTTTAGCATGTTTTGGGATTGGAAGGTGACCCCTTTCCTGCAAGCTCTTAACAGTTTCATACAGACACTGTTTCACTAGAGTGAATTCGATGCTCAGATCCTTGATCTTCTAGTTTGTGAACTTGTAGGGTTGTTTTCTTGGGTTCTCTCTCATCCGAACACCTGCAAATGCATTGCAATACAAAATATTAATATTCAAGGTGAGTAAAAAACACAACACAATTAATTTTTTCTATTGTAACCTATTTTTGGATCCCCGCACAAAATATAAAAAAAATCAAAAACTATTATAAAAAAAATAATAGAAGTGAAAAGAGAATGTCGGAGCGCTCAGAAAATGATCAAAAATTAGTTGAGAAGGTTCAAAATACAAGGATTGAAATTTAACAGTATATCATTTGACCGGTGAGAGCCCTATTGATAAAGAAAATTTTATTTGAGAAATAAATGTACAAAATCAGATATTTATGGATTCAATTAAATTTTATTGAAGGTTTAATTGAATTTATGGAGGGTTTGATCGCAAGAAAAATTGATTTTTAAGTTAATTTGGGTTTTAATTGGAAGAAATTAAAGTTCTGGGATCAAATTATAATTTTTAAGAGTTGATTTGATCAAATCAGGGGCTTAATTGCATACATATTGAAATTTCGTGGCCAATTAGAGACTCGATTGAAAAAATCAAAAACCAAAGACCATAGTGAAAAAAGACGCCAATTGAAGGGCTGATCTGAAATTGGACCCATTTAGGCACCAACTTTTGTTTAAATGAAACGGTCCGTTTTGATCAAAACAAAGCCGTTTTATGCATTTCACTTAGAAAAAAAAAACAATACCGTTTTGAATGGCATCATAAGCCTTTTTCTTTTCCTGGACGCGCAGAGAATAGGGGAAGAAGAAGCATTTTTCCCTCAATTTTTTATCATCCTCTCTCTCTCCCAAAATCAAAAAACCAACGACCCGACTTGACCCTTCACTAACACCACCATGCCCTGCAAAGACAGTGGCGGCTGTGCAGTAGCCGCCCCATGCATGCCACCATGCCCTGCACCATGAGAGGACAGGGCAGGGTGGCCTTCTCTCCCTCTGACTATAAATACAGAGGGAGTGCAGAGGAGAAAAGGGGAAAAAGGAGAGAGGAGCTGAAAGGACTTTTTTGAAAGAGAAAGTGAAGAGAAACCGAGAGAGAGACCGACAGTTTTTTTGAGGAGGAAAGGAGAGACCGAAGGATAGAAACAACAATTTTCTTAGAGAGAAAGGAGTGAAGAGAGGCAGACCGAAACACTAGAAACTAGAGGAGAGAAAAGAAAAGGGAGGGAGACCGAGAGAGGGGACAATTCTTTTGAAAGAGAAAGGGAAGCCATCAAAGAAGCAGGGAAGAACGGGAAGTGACAGAGGAAGAAAAAAAAATACCGGAGAAGAAGAACAACCACAGCTGCCACCGTGCTTCCTCTCCACCGCCACAGCGCACCACCTGACCGCCGCTGACGGCCCCGAAGAGACAGAGGAGAAAAAGAGAAGACAACGGAAAAAACAGAGAGGGGGCTGAGAAGAGAAACAGAGGAGACAGGAGAGAAGGAAGGAAAACGCCGCCGCTGTCACCGCCACCTTCCACCACCGCCGACGACCATAACCGTGCTTCCCCACTCCAGGTAACCTGCTCACTCCCGCTGCCTTTTGTTTACTTGATCTTTTTCCTGTTTTCATTTTTTTTGCATGCAGAACGTGATTCACGTTCTGCAGCAAAAAATGAAATACTAAGGTAGTTACTGTGCTCAGCACAGTAACTACCTAATTATATTTACCTGGTTACTGTGCTCAGCACAGTAACCAGCCGTTGTCTGGCGGGCTGGAACATCAGCCCAGCCGCGGCCAGCCTTGTAGTTGGGCCAATGCAGGCCTAGCCCAGAATGGGTGGGCCGGGCCCGACTCCTTTTTTTTTTTTTAACTTTCCCTAAATATTGCTTGGGATTTTTTACAATTTTCTCGCGTATTTGTTACGTTGTTTTTTTTTTTTATCAATATCGGACTGTATTTTTATGTCATTAAAAATACAAAATCCAGTATTAAAATACCGGTTTTCGTCAAAACTTTCAAAATACAAAAAAAATGAAAACAAAAAGAAAAAAAATATTTTTGTGCATACGACCAAGTGTCTCACAGCTAAAAAATCATGGTGTTTTTTTTATATATATAAAAAATGTTTTAGCATGCATTTTAGCTTTAATAACCAGTTTATTAAAGTCAAGAGAACATTAGTCAAAATTTCAAAAACAACAAAAATTTTATTTTGTTTGTCTTTTAGTATCCAGAGTATGAATTTACACGTAAAAGGTATTCCCTATATTAAAACAATAGTTCTTTTATAGACATTAGAACAGTTAGGTTTTACCCATAAGATAAGAACCTCCTTATTGAGGAGCGCTTTTCTTAAACCATAGAAGGACCAACTTGTTGAGACCTTAGATTTTTATCAGACAATGAAACAATGCAGCTTATTTTAGGTAGGGCGTATTTGGAGTGCTAATACCTTCCCTTTAAGCAATCAGTCTTTGTACCTGATCTTTGAGACCAGTTAGGGTTCCTAGTAACCAAAAACTAGGTGGCGACTCCCATTCTATTTTTTTTTTCCACTGATAAGAGACAAGAATTTCTTGTCTCCCCATATTTGCCAGAATAGATATTATACCACACCTGATGATGAGGGTGGTGGGCGATCGCTGCGACGTAGTACACTTGCGACACTTTCTACAAACTTGGTAGGTTTTTTTCTACAAAATATTAATATTCACTAGCTCATTAAGCACTGTAATTAGACAAACAAGTACTGTAGCATAAAATTGCATGAGATTAGGATTTAGGACCCAATAATCCTCTTAACTCTCCATGACAAAATTTGAAAATATATAACAAAACAAGATTTAACTTGTGATCCAATAACTTTGTTATAACCTGAATTTTGACCCATTTGCCTTTTAATCTAATTTTAAGGGGTTTAAAATTTGAAATTGAAAAGATTAGAGGTTTATATGCAAAATTTGGAAACTGCAAGGACCAAATTGAGAAATGGTCAATTTCGGTCCAAAACAGCGTCGTTTTAGCCATGCACAGTTTCTTCTTCTTCTTCCTCTGGCGTTGCAAACCCACCTGCAAAGAAGAGCAAAAATGTCAAATGATAGCGTCCCAGTCCTGCTAAAACACAAAGACTAATCCCTATCCTCATGAAGATAAATGCCCTGGGGAGATAAGGATCGAGCTCAGGTATTCGAATCCTAATGAAACACCAACGCATCCCTCCCAGCCATGCTTATCCAAAGGCAAGCCGTGCGCGAAGAGAAGACCAGGCATGTCCCCTATAAATACAAAGCTCTGGAGACAAGAAAAAAGAGGGAGGAGAGGAGAGACAGAGAAAAGGCAGGGGAGAGACCGAATAAAAAAAAGAGAGCAGAAAACAGGGGAACAAAAAAACCAAAGAAAAAGAGAACCCATAACAAAAAAAAAAGCAGGGAAAAGAAAAACGTTCTACGGAGAAAACCATCACTGACATCTTTATCTCCGCCTTCGTCTTCGTCATCGCCAAGGCCTTCATTTACCTTCGCCCTGTGCAGCGCACGCGTGCCTGCTGCCCAGCCGGGTCACTGGCTTGGGCTAGTGACCGGGCTGGGCTGGACTCAGCCTAAAAAAAAGAAGAAAAAGGGAGGAGGCCGGGTCTAGGCTTTAGGCCCAGCCGGCCTAAAGTGTGTTTGCTAAGGGTGTGTTTGGAAAAACACACCCTTATGCTTTGGCCATAGTTTTTATGCCCATTCGAATTTAATATTTGACCAAACGAACCCCTTTTTGATAACAGAAAATTCCAAAAAATATGTGGGGCCTTCATTGATTTATTTGTGGGCCCCTTACACTTTGTTTTTTTTTTTTTGTGTTTGTATTTTTTGTAGATGTGATCGGTATGTGGACTATTACTGTTAAATGTCAATATGTCGTGCAATGTTTTTTTACTTTCATCTAAAAAGGGCAAATAATAATAAAGGATAAACAAGAAAAAAATGACATGGAAAATTTCTTCTTCAAATTCATTTCTGCGAAAATATTCACTGACGCCAGAGTCAAGAGTATCGTATTTTTAGGATTTGTGCGATATTTAGCAACACCAGAGTTGGAAATATTCATAGGAATTGTTCACTGACGCCAGAGTCAGGAACATGAAAGGAAGAATAAAAAAAGGGAAAAAAGAGAACAAATTCTTAGCAATTTTAGACAAAACCAGCAATGCAGTCTGCCTTAGGTAGGAAGCTTAAAGGGTAATAACATCTTTCCTTTTGCGTAACCAGTCTCGTACCATAGAATTTCTGTTGACCAGTTAGGGTTCCTAGTGACCATAATACTAGGTGACGACTCCTTGAACAAGACCTTTTCTCCTAAAAGAACAAGATGCCAGATATCTATTCTTTTTCCATAACCAAGATATTTTTTAATTGGTCGCCGCGATGTCCGGGTGTGACAAACTTTGTGCAGTACCAATCGTACATAGAGAACCCATTTTGGTCCCAATATGACAAAATACCGCATGTAATTCCGTCGGTAATTATTTAAAAATATTTTAAAAAATCTATTTTATAAAACTATAAAATAATTAAATTAATATAAATCAACACTCTATAATACTGAAAATGCTTGGAAAAAAGAAGAAAAAAATCAACTCAAACAAATTTGCAACAAATAAATTCAACTTAAAAAATTTATATGAAAAAGTTTAAAAATCTTATAAATAAATCAACTAAAAATTGATCTCATATGAAAAAACAAATCCTACAACAACTTTCATACAATTATTAAGAACAAAAAAAATAAAAAATAAAATAAAAAACAAATATAGTGAAAAAATGAAAAAAATGAAAAAAAATCTTACCTTAATGTAGTTGCAAGTGAAGCTAAGAAGAATTTTTTTTTTTTAAAGTATACTAATTAAAAAAATTGTGAAGGAAAAACAAGAAAGAAGAAGAAGACATACCTGAGCATGAAGGAGAAGAGAAGAGAAGAAAAAGAAATGGATATTGATGTTTTTTACACATGGGGAAAAGGAAGAAGAAGAAGAAGAAGAAGAAGAAGAAGAAGAAAGGAGACGGGTCTGTTGTGAAATTAGGGATTCTAGGCTTTTTATTGGGGCGTTTTACCGAATGGATAATTAAATATTAATATTTTTAATCATTTCATCGGTGATTTCGTTTATAATATTTACTTTAAATTTTTAATTTAATAAAAAAATTTCAGAAACCACCAAATATAACCTACGACTTTTCAATCCATCGGTGAGTCCGTCGGTAATATTTAATTGACATGATGAATAGTTTTTATAGTTTACCAACGAATTTGTCGATGAATTTTACTGATGGATTGAAAAGTCGTCGGTGATATTAAGTTGACGAGGACCTTTTGTTGCACCAATATTGTCAAATCATTTGGTTTTCTTACAAAAGATGTAAGAAAAAAAATTATCGATTCAAATGTTGTATCGATGCATCTTCTACAAAAAGGATTTATGAAGAAATATATGTGTTGATATGCACATGAAGAACCATATGTTCCTCACGATACCATGGTAGAGAGGATGATTGTGTCAACTTTTAATGCTAGCAACGTGCATGGAATTGTACATAATAATACTACTCATTATAAGAATATGGTTATGGATGCAATGAGAATGAATCAGAATCATGTCGGTCAATTTCCAGTCGTAGATGAAGAACCTAATGCAGATGCGGCTAGATTTTTTAATATTTTAAAAGATTTTGACAAACCATTATATGATGGTTGCAAAAATCACAGTAAATTATTGGTCGTTGCACATAGGTTCACCATCAAGTCAGATCATGGGTTGAGTGAGGTCGGTTATGATAGAATTGTCAAATGAGATAGAAGCATTTTACATGAAAGGAACAAACTAAAAGAGATATTGCATCGCCGATTTTTTTGGGTGAGAAATTGTATGATATGGTGTCAGAGTACGGTGATATTGTGTTTGGTTTTCAATCCAGTAAGCAGAAGCTTCCTGGTTTTGGTTTGACCCACAATTAGGTTAAGCAAAGTATTTTTTGGGAGCTTCGTTATTGGAAGACCAATCTCCTCTACCATAACCTTGATGTTATGCACATATAAAAGAACGTGTTTGAGAACATTTTCAATATGGTTATGGACGTGAATGAGAAGACAAAGGACATATTCAAGACTAGTGTCATAACCCATTTTTGGGTTATTCCCTGAAATTTACCCCTTTTCCTTTTAAAATAAAATAATAATAGCAAAAGGATTGACAATGTGGTAAAAGTTGGTTGAAAAAAATCCCAGGTACATAAAAAAATAGGACTAAAATTTTGAACAAATTTGGAGCATAATTATATCCCGTTGTACCCAAGACAAGAGATACAATGTAGATTCAAGGTTATCATAACCCAATTTTTTATTCTTTTATTTTATTTATTTTATTTTTATATAAAAATAAAAATAAAAATGATGGAAAAAATGAATGAAGAATTAATTGAAATTTGGGTCAAGACAATATAAATTGGAATAGGGATGAAATTAAAAATTTGGAAGTTGATTTTGGTAGAAATTAAAAAAATTTATAAGTTTGAGAACTTAATTGAACTTGAAATTAGTTTAATTAATGAAATCAGGGGCTTAATTGAAGAAATACCAAACTTTGAGGCTGATTCGGGTCCAAATTGCTATAAATTAAAATTCAACGACCAAAATCAATAGGCGGTGATACAGTAGGGGGTTAATTTATTTTTCTAAGGGTAATTTTGAAATAATTTTAAGTTGAAGAGCCAATTAAGGACTGAATTGATTAAATTGAGAATCAATGATTGTTTTGTAAATGACGCTAAAATCTAAGGGTTCAATTGCAATTGATCCAGGGGTAAAATTTTAAAAAAGATTTCCATAAGGACCCAATTGCTAAATGTCAGAAGTTCAGTGGGCAAATTTGAAAAAAAAACATTTCAGGTGAAAACGACGTCGTTTCAAAGAAAATTGTTCATCACTTCTTCATTCATGAACCACGCCTGCCAGCTTCCACGCGATGCATTAGTCCTACAATAACAACGATCGGTCACCTCATAATCTTGAGGCGACGACATGGCATTCTCCGGCTTTATAAAAGCTAGTGAAAGACCACGATCTAGGAAAGGAGAGAATGAGCAGAGGGACGAACGAACACTGAGGAACAAAACAGAAGGAAACCAAGGGGGAAGACAATAGAGGACAAGGCACAAAACTAATACACAGACGCAAGAACAGGGAGAAAATACTGGAGAAAAACAGGAAAAGAACGGAGAGAGAGGGAAGAAGAAAAAACAAGTAGAACAAGATTAGAGAGAGAAAGAGAGGACCCAGAGAACATAAAAAGGGTAGGAGATCAACGGAAAATGGGATAAGACATCGTCTGGTTAGATCGTCACCATCGTCTTCGTCTCCAGCCTTCAGCACCAGGTGAGTCTTTCTTCCCCTACTCACAATTTTAATTACACTCTTACTGTGCAGAGCGCGCATGAAGTGTTTCACGCGTGCTCCCTTCTGCAGCCGGGTCACTGGCTTGGGCCAATGACCGGGCTGGGCCACTGGGTCTAGCCTAGACCATGCACGCTGAGCTGGACCCAGCCCGAAAAAAAAAGCAAAAATATAAAACAGCTGAGACCGGGATGGACCTAGGCCTCAGGCCCATCCAGCCCAATTTGTTTTAATCCAAGGGTGTGTTTGTCAAAACACACTCTTATGTCTTACCCCTTTTATTCCACCTTATTTTGTTTTGATATCTAGCCAAATAGACTTTTCTGGATATCAGAAAATTCCAGAAAAATTTATGAACCTTCTTAGATTTATTTATGGGTCTCTCGCATCTTATTTTTTTTTATGATTTCAATATATATTTGATCTATGATTTTTTACTATGAAATGCGAATCTGGTATGCGATACATACCTACTCTTTTTTTTCCATAAAAAATATATGTATGCTTTGCTTTCAATTCATTTTATCGGTTCATTCCCTGGCGTCAAAGTCAAGAATACCATATATTTTTTTTGCTACGTAATATTTTACCAATGCTAGAGTTGAAAGTATCTGTAGTCGAATATTCACTGATGCCAGAGTCAGGAATATTATAAGCAGATCATTATAGCATAATCCAACAAATTCTTAGTAATTTAAGGCAAAACCAGCAATGTAGTCTGTCTTAGGTAGGACGTTTAAAGAGTGATAATATCTTCCCTTTTGCGTAACCAGTCTCGAACCATAAAATCTTTGTTGACTAGTTAGGGTTCGTAGAGATCATAATATCTGGTGACGACTTCTTAAACAAGACCTTTCCTCTTTAAGAACAACATATCAAAAATCTGTTCTTCCACGATTTTAATTTTTTAAGGTTGCCACGATGTGAGGTGCGACAAAGGTCAAATTAAATGATTATTAAATGAATTTTTATAAAAATTAAGTCCATTTACATAATTAGATTTTTAATAGGCCAAATTGATTTAATCATAGGCCAAATTAAAGTTTAATCATGTTTACGAGTTAATTTGGGTTAAATTAAAAGATTTAATTAAGGGAAATGACTTAATTAGTGAAAACTTAAGTTTAGGAGCCTAATTTGGGCTTAATTGAGAAGATTGGGATTTTAGAGGACCAAATCAAGGGTAAAATTGCAAGAAAATTGAAAGTTTATGATCAATTGAGGGTTAAATTAAAGAAATTCACAGCCAATTATCTTTTTGAAAGAGGCGCCAAACTCTAGGGACTAAATTTATCGAAATCCGGGGTGAAATTAAAAAAAAATGAAAGTTTAATGGTAAATTAAGGGTTAATTTGCATAAATTCAAAACAAGGAGCACAATGAAAAAAACGTTGAAATTCGAGGTTGATGTTGAAGTTTGGCAAGGGCAAAATTGCATAAAATTAGAAGTTCTAGTCCAATTAAGGGTGTAGTTAAAAGAAATCAAAAGATGAATGATTAAATTGAACTTTGGTCAAATCCCTAAATTAAAACCCTAAAAGTTAAAATGACGTCGTTTTGTCCAAATGAAATGACACGTTTTGACCTAACATACACTACCATGATGAACTAACATTTGAACATACCTCGGTATGGTTCCTTCCAGCTTATTGACACCACAGTGACCGTGACACTGGCCTAAAGAGACCAACTCAGATAACCTTTAACTTACAAAATTTGACAGTTTATGATGGTCAATTTGAGCCAATGGTTGAGATCCTTCCGGACTGAATCAAGGGCCAAGATTTGTCCCTAATAATGATAAAATATCCATCTTCCACTTCCTATAAATAGGGGTGGATTCCAGACATTGAGCATCAAGAAATTAGAAGCTAAATTTGATTAAAAATCAGCCCTCTGGTTTGTTTATGCCATTGCCACCTCTTTTCTCTTCCTCCGCTGCTTCTTCAACCACCACCATCTCACACACACTATGATAATCGATGGCCCAACACCTTTGTAACCCCTCAACACTGCCGTGAGCCATTAGCACTTCCATCATCCTTACGCCAAATCAGTGATAACAGATGCGTCTCTTGCGCCAGGTGAGCTTTTTCTTCTTCCTTCCCTCATTTCCCCACAATCTACATGAAAAATATGAATATTGATTCACATTCTACAAATAATTAACATGGTCACTAGGCTGAGCTAGTGACCATGTAAGCTGGGCTGGATTCATTTCAGCCCAACTCAACATGTAAACAAAAAAAGAAAGATTGTTGGGCCATTAGCCAACCCAACCAAGTCGGGCTGAACCTGTTTCATCCTAGCTCATATGGTTGTTTTAGAGTTTTTTTAGAGTTTTCAGATTGTTTTAGAGTTTTTTTAGTATTTTCAGATTTTGAAAGGGAATAAAAGTAAGAGAAATTAACATCCTTAATTAATTATATTAACATCCTTAATTAATTATATTAGGATAATTATCATCTGATCACCTGTACATGCAACTATGTTATATATATAAGCTTTATTCGATTTTTAGACCTTATTTTGAAAGATAGATAATCAATTCTCAATCCAAGGGAATTTCCATATTCAAATTGGATTAAACTTAAACAACAACAACCAAAAAAAAAAAAATACAAGCGAAACACTCAAAAGTTACATCCAATTATTGATTAATTTAGGGATTAAAACATTCATTATAAAAGGATTAATCTAAGCACGAAGACAATTAGAGGTCTTTACATATAG
>Ga0325414_1003137_pt1 | contig 17083 bp, 7 predicted proteins | sample PopdelMetagenome_8_FD_206183 | JGI IMG/M metagenome (GOLD analysis project Ga0325414, IMG submission 206183) | Populus deltoides microbial communities from Bellville, Georgia, United States - Leaf-PdKOR-R3 | ecosystem: Host-associated > Plants > Phyllosphere > Phylloplane/Leaf | place: USA... | reverse complement strand
CACTGACAATTTATTTAAAAGAGTCTAGTGTTTTTTTTATGATATTAAAAAAGTCAAATTTAATTACATTAAACCTGTTGGTGAGTGGTTATGTTAATTTAAAAATTTAGTCAAAGAGATAAAAATAGATTGATTATTTGACCGAGTGGGACCTTACAATAAGTATTTGAATCTTTTGTGTGTGATAGTACCAATGTCTTTTTTGTTTCTTTTTGAATAAATTTGCCATGAAAATGAATGCAACTTGAATTAAGTAACTGTTGCAATTAAGATAAGTTTTCTAAGAAAAAAAATTCATAATTCATGAGTTTTTTTTTTCATTTTTAGCACAGTAAAAAAATGGGTAAAGTAACACAATTAAGAAAATAATTAGGGATATAGCATTGTTTCACGAGTCGCAGTTTCCATCTTCGACATGCAAGTTGTAGATTAGAAATGTGACTGTTATTTCGCATTTGTCATCCCTAACATGCGAGTCACAGTCACATCTATGATTTTATATGAAATTAATACCTAGAGCCCTTTTCTTCCCTTTTTATCCATTTATTTCCCCTTCTCTTTCTTTCTGCAGCCTCCTGCACCTCCCTTTTGTCCGCCATTAGTGACCTTTCTCTCTATTTTTACTACGAAACACACCCAAAACACCACAAAATCACCTATCTCTCTCTCTCTCTCTCTCCCCCCCTCTCTCCCTCTCTCTTCATCGCAGGTCAACATATTTTCGACCAAAAGCCACCATCGATCACCATTACCAGCCATACTCTACACTTATAGGTATATTGAACATTTCTTCTATATCAATTTGAAGTAATTTATGTTAATGTGTGTTAGTTTGATTTCATAAAATGTTAGGGTTTTTAATTGGAGGTTTTTTTAAACAAATAAGGGTTTTTATAATTTAGTTAATGAGATATAATTTGAGTTGATAATTAGCTTATTTTGTAAAATAATCAATAATTTTGAGTTGTTGTTGATTGTAAATTAACAAAATTATTTTGTTAAAGTTAGTGTTGATTTAGGTTAAATTATTGATTACATCGAATTAGGTATAAAATAAGATAATTGGCTATGAAATACAAGAACTGGATTGATAATTTTGTTATGGTAGCAAAATTTGATGAATTTAGGTATTCGCCAATTAATTTGATGAATTTAGGTTTTAACCAATTATGTTACTGTTATGGTTCTGTTGATAAATTATGCACTTAATAAATTAGATTTGTATTTTGTTGTGTTGTTTGACAATATGTATGATAATTTAGGAATACTATGCTTTCATGATGGTATCGTTATCAATACCGGTAATGGTATCACTTATAATGGAGGAATCTATGAGTTCTTAACTGTTACATTAAACATATCTCTTAAGGAGTTATCTAGAATGTTATATGATCGACCTAGATGGAATATATTTGAAATAGAAGTTGGAATTACTTGGAGGATGTTACAAACCAGGGTTAGTCAAGCTCGTTATGTCGGTGTACCAATCTATAGTGATGAAAGTGTGAATTCAATGTTTGGGTTTGTGAAGATTAATGGTATTAATATGCTAGAGCTATTGTCAAAGAAGAGACAAAAGTAATTGAAGTTGTTTTTTAGATTTGTTTCATCGATATGTGATTGGCGGTCGCACTGAGTTATATATGATATTAAATAGATATGCGGTGATTAAGAATTCCATGGCATGGATTTTTCCCGAGCCTATGTTCTATTTTTCATCTTCTTTTTCATAATATCTCTTTCACCTAGATTTGTCTTGTGCATTCATGACTTTAAATAACATTACCTAGTTTATCAAGTGTTGATATTACGAAACCAAACTATAATTATTGTTAGAAATAGTAATCAAAAGAACGGGCATCAAATTTAACACAAAAAAAATTGATAGGCCATTTTGTTATTTTTAAGAGGGTGAGGCAGGAAAAACGATGAGATTAGAGAGAAAAATTAAGAGAAGAGAGCAAAGAAAGAATGGGTTATCAAAGATACATCAGAGACTTTATGCACGTGTGGTACATGATCTATCCACATCTCCACTTCACTCCCTTTTTTGTCAAAAAAAAAAGAAGAGGTTAGACATTTGTCTCTATTTCAAATTTGGTTCCTAAAAATTCAATTGTTTCAAATCAATAAAATTATATTTTATTTTCTTAAGTCGAGCATTCACCAAGTTTATAATATTTTCTTAACACTGAGAGAACCTAAAATCAAGCAAAAAACATAAATCATCAGGTCCAATCACGCATCAACAATATGTGAAAATATCAAATTGAAAAAAAAAGTAAATGATAAAGAGCGAGTTGAACATTTAGTCCTTAATTTGGCAAAAACAAAATAAAAAAATGAACATTTGTTTCAGTTTTTAATTCAATCCCTAAAAATTTAATTGTTTTAAATAAATAAAATTTTATTTTATTTTGCCAAATCGAGAATTAATAGAGCTTCATATGTTTTTCTTAACATCGCAAAAACCCAACATTAAGCTAACAAAAACAAATTATCAAACTTAATTTCAAATCAACTAATGTGAAGAAATCATATTGAAAAAAAAAGGTTAAGTACTTAAAAAATTTAAAAGATAGAAAAAATAAAATAGAAAACATTATGGGTAACCATTGTGTCAATACTTGATTGTGTCTTTCTCCTATGTTTCATTTTCATCCTTTCCCCCCCTAATATCTCTTATACCTCGCATTGTCTTGCGTACTCATAATTTCAAATTCATTTTTTGTTACGTCTTGGTTCATTTTTTTTTATTCCAATATAGAGAGATATTCTTAAAACACTTTAAAAGTTTTCTATAATACTAGTTTGCTAGCTCACACTATGCTACAACTTAGAGTAAGATTTTTTTAACATAAAAAAATATTCAGGTTATAGAAAATTATTTGATATCGTTATTAAAGTTGACTTAGTGAGTCAACCTTAAAATCTTTCAACTTGACGCATTGCTTAGCTCAAGTTTAAAATATACATGCGTGGAAGTTGCCTCAACATGATCCAATCAACTTGACGGATCCAAAATCAACCCGGATGACAAGTAAAAAAAGTGTGGTTGGCTTGAAAAAAATTAAAGATGTTATCCTTTTTTTTTTAATATTGAAACGGTGACATAAATGATCAACTCGAGCTTCATGACTTAACCTGTTAAACTTGCAACTCGAATCAAAGACGTTATTGAATTTAACAACTTCGTTTTGTAAAATTATTTTTTACTTAATGATATTATAACAAAAATAGATATAAGGATTTTTTTTTCTAATTATGATAACCTCATAGAAAAAAATAAAATCAATTATGAAAATCAATTCAAAACTAACCAAATGTTAAAGGATGAAATTGAAACAAAAAAAATCCAAAAAGAATTCAATAGAAAGAAAAGAAGATGATGATGGAATTTAAAAGAAAAGAAAAGAAAATTGAAAAAAGGTCCAAACTAGCAAGTTAACCTTGAAACATTCAGACCTAATTCCTTACCTAACCCGAGTTTAAAATTAACTTATATGAAAGTTGTTTCAAAGTGACTTAATCGACATGGTGGGTCTAAAAGCAACCCGAACAACTAGTAACAAAACATGGTTTTGTGTTTTTTATAAGAAAAATCATGATGACATCATTTTTTTAATATTGAGATGGTGACATATTGGATAAACCAAAGCTTCGCGGTTTAACCAGTTTCCTGATCATGTAGTCCATTGGGTTTAACAACTTTCTTTCAACTATTTTTTACTTAAAAATATAATAACAAAAATAGATGTTCGCAAGATTAAGTACAAATTAAATGCTAAAATGTTTATTTGAGATTACGATAATTTCATAAAAAGCAAATCGAAATAAATTATTAAAATTACTGAAGGACGAAATTGAAATTTAAAAAAAAGGCAAAAAGAGATTGAAAGAAAAATAATAAAATGTAGATTTAAAAAAAAACTTAATTCTTATATGACTTTAAATTTTTTCTATAATATCATAATGTTCCTCGGTCATTTTCTTCTTCCTTTTTTTTCCTTTCATTTTTTGTTTTTTAAAGCTTGTAGTTTCATAACCTTAAGTTGTTGAAAAAATAGTTCGCTACCTAAAAAAATTAAGATTATTGAGCTCAATTGTTTTGGTTTTTTTTTTTTATCAAAAAGTATTTTTCTACCACGCTTAATGCAATGGGATTATCAATATATCATTATCAAAAGTTTTGCTTTGTTTCTCTTTTGATTTTTATTTATAAAAGGTGTATGGTAGTTTTCTTTTAATTCATAAGAGATGGCATGCCCGTGCGTTGTCGCGGGCTTATAAAATAAATGTACTTGATAGTGTTATAATTGTGCACCAGTGCTAGATAAGTAATAAAAACTAAAGGTATGATGGAGTCAATATTTCATGACGAAAAAAAAAGTTGTGTTGGTGATCAACAATTTAGAGACTAAACAAAATGATTTGTAGCAATCCACAGTGTTTTGTGAGGAAAGATACAGTGCTTTCGCCACATGATTTAGCTTTTCTGTTAATAAAAAACAAAAAAAAATTACAAAGCTAAATTTTCTACCAACTTAATATTAAAAAAAACAAAGATAATTTTGGAAGGAAAAAAACCCATGAGGAAAAACGTTGTAGCAATTGACAATGTTTTGTGAGAAATATTACAATGCTTTCCCTAATAAATTAAAATAAAAAACCATTTAGAAAAATACTGTAGTAATCCATAGTGTTTTGTGAGAAAAATACAACCCTTTTCTCATATGATTTAGCTTTATTGTAATTATAATTCTTAACCAACTCAATATTCAAAAAAAATCAACGAAGATAATTTTGGAAAAAAATCATATGGGAAAACACTGCAACAATTCATAGTATTTTAAAAAAAGAAAATTACAAAGCTAAATTCTTAATCAACTTAATATTAAAAAAATCAAATTGACAGAGATAATTTTAGAAAAAAATAGAAATAAAAAAACCACCTAAAAAAAGGGAAAAAAATCATGTTGGAAACATTGTAGCAATTCATAGTGTTTTGTGATGAAACCTACAGTGTTTCCCCACATGATTTAACTTTATTTGTAATGACTTGTAATTATAATTCTCAACCAGCTCAATATTAAAAAAATAAAATTAACAAAGATAATTTGAAAAAAAATCATAAGAAAAAAAAACCATGTTGAGAGACATTATAACAATCCACAATGTTTTGTGAGGAAAGATATAGTGTTTTCCCCATATGATTAAGTTTTATTACAAAGTTAAATTCTAACCAACCCAATATAAAAAAAATAAAATCGATAAAGATAATTTTGGAAAAAAATATTACAAGAAAAAACACAAAAGAAACTGGAAAAAAAAACGTGTGAGGAAAAACTGTAACAATCCATAATGTTTTGTGAGGAAAAACTTGTATTTGCTTGTAATTATAATTCTTAACCAGCTTAATATTTAAAAAATAAAATTGACAAAGACAATTTTAGGGAAAAACATAACAAAACAGAAAAAAGCCATGTGGAAAAAAACACTGTAGCAATCCTCAGTAATTTACGAGGAAAGTTATAGTGCTTTTCTCACATATTATAACTCTAATTTTTAACCAGTTCAATATTAAAAAATAAAATAAAAAAAGATAATTTCGGAGAAAATTATAAAAAAATGAAAAAAAACTATGCGGAGAAACACTGTAACAATCAACAATGTTTTAAAGAAAAAATTTTCAAAACTAAATTCTCAATCAGCTCAATATAAAAAAAATAAAATCAACAAATATAATTTTTAAAAACAAAAAAATAAAATAGAAAAACTATATGAAAAAACACCGTAGCAATTCATAGTATTTTAAAGGAAAAAAATTATAAAGCAAAATTCTTAACCAACTCAATATTTAAAAAGTAAAATCAACAAAGATAATTTTAGAAAAAAAAATTAAATGAAAACGAAAAAGAAAAAAGAGGAAATTTTAAAAGAAAAGTGAAAAAAAAGAAGAGGAAAGCACTGTGGATTACTATTGTAATCCACAATGCATTTGGGTGTGAGGAACAGTGATTTCCCCACACTTTTTAGTTTTAAATAGGAAAACAATGTGGGAAAACACCGTAACAATCCACGGTGTTTTAAAAGAAAAAATTACAAAGTGAAATTCTTAACCAGCTCAATATTTAAAAAGTAAAATCAACAAAGATAATTTTGGAAAAAAAATTAAAAAAAAAAGAAAAAGAGGAAAGTTGGAAAAAAAAAGTGAAAAAAAGGAAAGTATTGTGGGATTACTATTGTAATCCCATTTGTGTGTGGTAATGATTTCCCCCACACTCTTTAGTTTTATGTATGAGGTGGCATGCCCGCGCGCTGCCGCGGGCTTATAAAACAAATATACTTGATAGTGTTATAATTATGAACCAGCGCTAGATACGTAATAAAAACTAAAGGTATGATGAAGCCAATATTTCATGATGAGAAAAAAAAGTTATGCTAGTGATCAAAAACTTAGAGAGTGAACAAAATGATTGTTTTCACCATATTTTTTAAGCTTTTCTGTTAATAAAAAGAAAACAAATTACAAAGTTAAATTCTCTACCAACTTAATATTAAAAAAAAACCAACAAAGATAATCTTGGAATGAAAAAAACCTATGAGGAAAAACATTGTAGCAATTGACAATGTTTTGTGAGGAAAATTACAATGCTTTCTCCAATAAAATCAACAAAGATAATTTTAGAAAAAATCATAAAAAAAACCATTTAGAGAAATATTGTAACAATTCACAGTGTTTTGTGAGAAAAGCTACAACGCTTTCCCCATATGATTTAGCTTTATTGTAATTATAATTTTTAACCAACTCAATATTTAAAAAAAAAATCGACAAAGATAATTTTTGAAAAAATCATATGGAAAAACACTGCAACAATTCACAGTGTTTTAAAGAAAAAAATTACAAAGCTAAATTCTCAATAAGCTCAATATTAAAAAAAAATCGATAGATACAATTTTAGAAAAAAAATAGTAGGGAAAAACAGGGAAAAAAACCATATTGGAAACATTGTAGCAATTCACAATGTTTTGTGATGAGAGCTACAGTGCTTCCCCGCATGATTTAGTCTTATTTGTAATGACTTGTAATTGTAATTCTCAACCAGCTCAATATTAAAAAAATAAAATTGACAGATAATTTTGAAAAAATCATAAGAAATAAAAACCATGTTGAGAGACACTCTAGCAATCTATAGTGTTTTGTGAGGAAAGCTATAATGCTTTCTCCACATGATTAAGCTTTACTACAAAGTTAAATTCTAACCAGCTCAACATTAAAAAAATAAAATTGACAAAGATGATTTTGGGAAAAAATATTACAAAAAAAAAAACACAAAAGAAACTGGAAAAAAAACCATGTGGAAAAAAACCCTATGACAATTCACAGTAATTTACGAGGAAAGTTACAGTGTTTTTCTCACATATCGTAATTGTAATTTTAACCAGCTTAAAATTAAAAAATAAAATCAAAAAAGTTAATTTCAGATAAAATCATCAAAAAACAAAAAACCATGCAGAGAAACACTGTAAGCAATCAACAATGTTTTAAAGAAAAAAAATTACAAAACTAAATTCTCAATCAGCTCAATATTAAAAAATAAAAAATCAAAAAATATAATTTTGAAGAATCAAAAAAATAAAATAGAAAAACCTTGTGAGAAAACATCGTAGCAATTCATAATATTTTAAAGAAAAAAATTACAAAGCAAAATTTTTAACCAGCTGAACATTAAAAAAGTAAAATGGACAAAGATAATTTTGAAAAAAAAATAATAAAAAAAAAGAAAATTTGGAAAAAAATGATAGTAATTTTGGAAAAAAAAATGAGAAATTTGAAAAAAAAATGAAAAAGTGTTTTTTAGGTCAAACTGTATTTTTACTGGTCGTCTAAATTGTCTTTGGACCCATCAAGTCAATCGTGTCCCATCGGGTCAACTTTCACATTTTTACTTTTGATTGAAATTTGAATTGTATAATTTCAAGTTAATTTATCTTTGGATTTGAATTAAAATTATATATATATAGTACATCCCCGAAATGGAATTTGGAAATGCTCCGAAATATAAACATATTGTTCCAATTGAAAAAATATAACGTCAACCAGAACAGAATTTACAACCTTGGTTTAAAACTAAATTGAGGTTTTCCATAAAAAGGTTAACCATAATTTTATTATTATTACTTTATAATTACCCTTGCTAAGTTAGAAACTAGAGGCAAAATAGGCTATTCTACATCTACACACTTCATCACTGACAATTTATTTAAAAGAGTCTAGTGTTTTTTTTATGATATTAAAAAAGTCAAATTTAATTACATTAAACCTGTTGGTGAGTGGTTATGTTAATTTAAAAATTTAGTCAAAGAGATAAAAATAGATAGATTATTTGACTGAGTTTGACCTTACAATAAGTATTTGAATCTTTTGTGTGTGATAGTACCAATGTCTTTTTTGTTTCTTTTCGAATAAATTTGCCATGAAAATGAATGCAACTTGAATTAAGTAACTGTTGCAATTAAGATAAGTTTTCTAAGAAAAAAAAATTCATAATTCATAAGTTTGTTTTTTTTTTTTTGCATTTTTAGCACAGTAAAAAAATGGGTAAAGTAACACAATGAAGAAAATAATTAGGGATATAGCATTGTTTCACGAGTCGCAGTTTCCATTTTCGACATGCAAGTTGTAGATTAGAAATGTGATTGTTATTTCACATTTGTCATCCCTAACATGCGAGTCGCAGTCACATCTATGACTTTATATGAAATTAATACCTAGAGCTCTTTTCTTCCCTTTTTATCTATTTATTTCCCCTTCTCTTTCTTTCTACAGCCTCCTGCACCTCCCTTTTCTCCGCCATCAGTGACCTTTCTCTCTATTTTTACTACGAAACACACCCAAAACACCACAAAATCACCTCTCTCTCTCTCTCTCCCCCCCCTCTCCCTCTCTCTTCATCGCAGGTCAACCTATTTTCGGCCAAAAGCCACCATTGATCACCATTACCAGCCACACTCTACACTTATAGGTATATTGAACATTTCTTCTATATCAATTTGAAGTAATTTATGTTAATGTGTGTTAGTTTGATTTCATAAAATGTTAGGGTTTTTAATTAGAGGTTTTTTTAAACAAATAAGGGTTTTTATAATTTAGTTAATGAGATATAATTTGAGTTGATAATTAGCTTATTTTGTAAAATAATCAATAATTTTGAGTTGTTGTTGATTGTAAATTAACAAAATTATTTTGTTAAAGTTAGTGTTGATTTAGGTTAAATTATTGATTACATCGAATTAGGTATAAAATAAGATAATTGGCTATGAAATACAAGAACTGGATTGATAATTTTGTTATGGTAGCAAAATTTGATGAATTTAGGTATTCGCCAATTAATTTGATGAATTTAGGTTTTAACCAATTATGTTACTGTTATGGTTCTGTTGATAAATTATGCACTTAATAAATTAGATTTGTATTTTGTTGTGTTGTTTGACAATATGTATGATAATTTAGGAATACTATGCTTTCATGATGGTATCGTTATCAATACCGGTAATGGTATCACTTATAATGGAGGAATCTATGAGTTCTTAACTGTTACATTAAACATATCTCTTAAGGAGTTATCTAGAATGTTATATGACCGACCTAGATGGAACATATTTGAAATAGAAGTTGAAATTACTTGGAGGATGTTACAAACCAGAGTTAGTCAAGCTCGTTATGTCGGTGTACCAATCTATAGTGATGAAAGTGTGAATTCAATGTTTGGGTTTGTGAAGATTAATGGTATTGATATGCTAGAGCTATTGTCAAAGAAGAGACAAAAGTAATTGAAGTTGTTTTTTAGATTTGTTTCATCGATATGTGATTGGCGGTCGCACTGAGTTATATATGATATTAAATAGATTTGCGTTGTTTAAGAATTCCATGGCATGGATTTTTCCCGAGCCTATGTTCTAGTTTTCATCTTCTTTTTCATACTATCTCTTTCACCTAGATTTGTCTTGTGCATTCATGACTTTAAATAACATTACCTAGTTTATCGAGTGTTGATATTACGAAACCAAACTATAATTATTGTTAGAAATAGTAATTAAAAGAACGGGCATCAAATTTAACACAAAAAAAAATTTAATAGGAAATTTTGTTATTTTTAAGAGGGTGGGGCAGGAAAAACGATGAGATTAGAGAGAAAAATTAAGAGAAGAGAGCAAAGAAAGAATGGGTTATCAAAGATACATCAGAGACTTTATGCACGTGTGGTACATGATCTATCCACATCTCTACTTCACTCCCTTTTTTGTCAAAAAAAAGAAGAAGAAGAGGTTAGACATTTGTCTCTATTTCAAATTTGGTTCCTAAAAATTCAATTGTTTCAAATCAATAAAATTATATTTTATTTTGTTAAGTCGAGCATTCACCAAGCTTATAATATTTTCTTAACACTGAGAGAACCTAAAATCAAGCAAAAAACACAAATCATCAGGTCCAATCATGCATCAACAATATGTGAAAAGATTAAATTGAAAAAAAAAGTAAATGATAAAGAGCGAGTTGAACATTCAGTCCTTAATTTGGCAAAAACAAAATAAAAAAGATGAACATTTGTTTCAATTTTAAATTCAATCCCTAAAAAATTAATTGTTTTAAATAAATAAAATTAAATTTTATTTTGCCAAATGGAGAATTAATAGAGCTTCATATGTTTTTCTTAACATCGCAAAAACCCAACATTAAGCTAACAAAAACAAATTATCAAACATAATTTCAAATCAACTAATGTGAAAAAATCATATTGAAAAAAAAAGGTTAAGTACCTAAAAAATTTAAAAGATAGAAAAAATAAAATAGAAAACATTATGGGTAACCATTGTGTCAATACTTGATTGTGTCTTTCTCCTATGTGTCATTTTCATCCTTTCCCCCCTAATATCTCTTATACCTCGCATTGTCTTGCACACTTATAATTTCTAATTCATTTTTTGTTACGTCTTGGTTCATTTTTTTTTCTTCCAATATAGAGAGATATTCTTAAAACACTTTAAAAGTTTTCTATAATACTAGTTTGCTAGCTCACACTATGCTACAACTTAGAGTAAGATTTGTTTAACATAAAAAAATATTCAGGTTATAGAAAATTACTTGATATCGTTATTAAAGTTGACTTAGCGATTCAACCTTAAAATCTTTCAACTTGACGCATTGCTTAGCTCAAGTTTAAAATAAATATGCGTGGAAGTTGTCTCAACATGATCCAATCAACTTGACGGATCCAAAAGCAACCCGGATGACAAGTAAAAAAAGTGTGGTTGGCTTGAAAAAAAATTAAAGATGTTATCCTCTTTTTTTTTAATATTGAAACGATGACATAAATGATCAACTCGAGCTTCATGGCTTAACCTGTTAAACTTGTAACTCGAATCAAAGACGTTATTGAATTTAACAACTTTGTTTTGTAAAATTATTTTTTACTTAATGATATTATAACAAAAATAGATATAAGGATTTTTTTTTTCTGATTATGATAACCTCATAGAAAAAAATAAAATAAATTATGAAAATCAATTCAAAACTAACCAAATGTTAAAGGATGAAATTGAAATAAAAAAATCCAAAAAGAATTCAATAGAAAGAAAAGAAGATGATGATGGAATTTAAAAGAAAAGAAAAGAAAATTGAAAAAAGGTCCAAACTAGCAAGTTAACCTTGAAACATTCAGACCTAATTCCTTACCTAACCCGAGTTTAAAATTAACTTATATGAAAGTTGTTTCAAAGTGACTTAATCGACATGGTGGGTCTAAAAGCAACCCGAACAACTAGTAACAAAACATGGTTTTGTGTTTTTTATAAGAAAAATCATGATGACATCATTTTTTTAATATTGAGATGGTGACATATTGGATAAACCAAAGCTTCGCGGTTTAACCAGTTTCCTGATCATGTAGTCCATTGGGTTTAACAACTTTCTTTCAACTATTTTTTACTTAAAAATATAATAACAAAAATAGATGTTCGCAAGATTAAGTACAAATTAAATGCTAAAATGTTTATTTGAGATTACGATAATTTCATAAAAAGCAAATCGAAATAAATTATTAAAATTATTGAAGGATGAAATTGAAATTAAAAAAAAGGAAAAAAGAGATTGAAAGAAAAATAATAAAATGTAGATTTTAAAAAAAACTTCATTCTTATATGACTTTAAATTTTTTCTATAATATCATAATGTTACTCGGTCATTTTCTTCTTCCTTTTTTTTCCTTTCATTTTTAGTTTTTTAAAGCTTGTAGTTTCATAACCTTAAGTTGTTGAAAAAATAATTCGTTACCTAAAAAAATTAAGATTATTGAGCTCAATTGTTTTGGTTTTTTTGTTATCAAAAAGTATTTTTCTACCACGCTTAATGCAATGGGATTATCAATATATCATTATCAAAAGTTTTGCTTTGTTTCTCTTTTGATTTTTATTTATAAAAGGTGTATGGTAGTTTTCTTTTAATTCATAAGAGATGGCATGCCCGTGCGTTGTCGCGGGCTTATAAAATAAATGTACTTGATAGTGTTATAATTGTGCACCAGTGCTAGATAAGTAATAAAAACTAAAGGTATGATGGAGTCAATATTTCATGACGAAAAAAAAAGTTGTGTTGGTGATCAACAATTTAGAGACTAAACAAAATGATTTGTAGCAATCCACAGTGTTTTGTGAGGAAAGATACAGTGCTTTCGCCACATGATTTAGCTTTTCTGTTAATAAAAAACAAAAAAAAATTACAAAGCTAAATTTTCTACCAACTTAATATTAAAAAAAACAAAGATAATTTTGGAAGGAAAAAAACCCATGAGGAAAAACGTTGTAGCAATTGACAATGTTTTGTGAGAAACATTACAATGCTTTCCCCAATAAATTAAAATAAAAAACCATTTAGAAAAATACTGTAGTAATCCACAGTGTTTTGTGAGAAAAATATAACGCTTTTCTCATATGATTTAGCTTTATTGTAATTATAATTCTTAACCAACTCAATATTAAAAAAAAATCAACGAAGATAATTTTGGAAAAAATCATATGGGAAAACACTGCAACAATTCATAGTGTTTTAAAAAAAGAAAATTACAAAGCTAAATTCTTAATCAACTTAATATTAAAAAAATCAAATCGACAGAGATAATTTTAGAAAAAAAAATAGAAAAAAAAACCACCTAAAAAAAGGGAAAAAATCATGTTGGAAACATTGTAGCAATTCATAGTGTTTTGTGATGAAACCTACAATGTTTTCCCACATGATTTAACTTTATTTGTAATGACTTGTAATTATAATTCTCAACTGGTTCAATATTAAAAAAATAAAATTGACAAAGATAATTTGAAAAAAATCATAAGAAAAAAAAACCATGTTGAGAGACATTATAGCAATCCACAATGTTTTGTGAGGAAAGATATAGTGTTTTCCCCATATGATTAAGTTTTATTACAAAGTTAAATTCTAACCAACTCAATATTAAAAAAATAAAATCGATGAAGATAATTTTGGAAAAAAACATTACAAAAAAAAAACACAAAAGAAACTGGAAAAAAAAACATGTGAGGAAAAACTGTAACAATCCATAATGTTTTATGAGAAAAAACTTGTATTTGCTTGTAATTATAATTCTTAACCAGCTTAATATTTAAAAAATAAAATTGACAAAGACAATTTTAGGAAAAAACATAACAAAACAGAAAAAAGCCATGTGGAAAAAAACACTGTAGCAATTCTCAGTAATTTACGAGAAAAGTTATAGTGCTTTCCTCACATATTGTAACTTTAATTTTTAACCAGTTTAATATTAAAAAATAAAATAAAAAAAGATAATTTCAGAGAAAATTATAAAAAAACAAAAAAAAAACTATGCGGAGAAACACTGTAACAATCAACAATGTTTTAAAGAAAAAAATTTCAAAACTAAATTCTCAATCAACTCAATATAAAAAAAGAAAATCGACAAATATGATTTTTAAAAACAAAAAAATAAAATAGAAAAACTATATGAAAAAACACCTTAGCAATCCATAGTATTTTAAAGGAAAAAAATTATAAAGAAAAATTCTTAACCAACTCAATATTTAAAAAGTAAAATCAACAAAGATAATTTTGAAAAAAAAATTAAATGAAAACAAAAAAGAAAAAAAAGGAAATTTTAAAAGAAAAGTGAAAAAAAAGAAGAGGAAAGCACTGTGGATTACTATTGTAATCCACAGTGTATTTGGGTGTGAGGAACAGTGATTTCCCTGCACTTTTTAGTTTTAAATAGAAAAACAATGTGGGAAAACACCGTAACAATCCACAGTGTTTTAAAGGAAAAAATTACAAAGTGAAATTCTTAACCAGCTCAATATTTAAAAAGTAAAATCAACAAATATAATTTTGGAAAAAAATTAAAAAAAAAAAGAGGAAAGTTGGAAAAAAAAGTAAATAAAAAAAAAGTGAAAAAAAGGAAAGTATTATGGGATTACTATTGTAATCCCATTTGTGTGTGGGTAAATAATGATTTCCCCCACACTCTTTAGTTTAATGTATAAGGTGGCATGCCCGTGCGCTGCCGTGGGCTTATAAAACAAATATACTTGATAGTGTTATAATTATGAATCAGCGCTAGATACGTAATAAAAACTAAAGGTATGATGAAGCCAATATTTCATGATGGGAAAAAAAGTTATGTTGGTGATCAAAAACTTAGAAGCTGAACAAAATGATTGTTTTCACCATATTTTTTTAGCTTTTCTGTTAATAAAAAGAAAACAAATTATAAAGTTAAATTCTATACCAACTTAATATTAAAAAAAAACCAACAAAGATAATCTTGGAAGGAAAAAAACCTATGAAGAAAAACATTGTAATAGTTGACAATATTTTGTGAGGAAAACTACAATGTTTTCTCCAATAAAATCAACAAAGATATATAATTTTAGAAAAAATTATAAAAAAAACCATTTAGAGAAATATTGTAACAATTCACAGTGTTTTGTGAGAAAAGCTACAACGCTTTCCCCATATGATTTAGCTTTATTGCAATTATAATTTTTAACCAACTCAATATTTAAAAAAAAAATCGACAAAGATAATTTTTGAAAAAATCATATGGGAAAACACTGCAACAATTCACAGTGTTTTAAAGAAAAAAATTACAAAGCTAAATTCTCAATAAGCTCAATATTAAAAAAAATCGACAGATACAATTTTAGAAAAAAAATATTAGGGAAAAACAGGGAAAAAAACCATGTTGGAAACATTGTAGCAATTCACAATGTTATTGTGATGAGAGCTACAGTGCTTCCCCGCATGATTTAGTCTTATTTATAATGACTTGTAATTGTAATTCTCAACCAGCTCAATATTAAAAAAAAAAAAAAATTGACAGATAATTTTGAAAAAATCATATGAAATAAAAACCATGTTGAGAGACACTCTAGCAATCTATAGTGTTTTGTGAGGAAAGCTACAATGCTTTCTCCACATGATTAAGCTTTACTACAAAGTTAAATTCTAACCAGCTCAACATTAAAAAAATAAAATTGACAAAGATGATTTTGAAAAAAAAATATTACAAAAAAAGAAAACACAAAAGAAACTGGAAAAAAAACCATGTGGAAAAAAATAATATGACAATTCATAGTAATTGACGAGGAAAGTTACAGTGTTTTTCTCACATATCGTAATTGTAATTTTAACCAACTCAAAATTAAAAAATAAAATCAAAAAAGTTAATTTCGGATAAAATCATCAAAAAAACAAAAAAACCATGCAGAGAAACACTATAAGTAATCAACAATGTTTTAAAGAAAAAAAATTACAAAACTAAATTCTCAATTAGCTCAATATTAAAAAAATCAAAAATCAAAAAACATAATTTTGAAAAATAAAAAAATAAAATAGAAAAACCTTGTGAGAAAACACCGTAGCAATTCACAATATTTTAAAGAAAAAAATTACAAAGCAAAATTTTTAACCAGCTCAACATTAAAAAAGTAAAATAGACAAAGATAATTTTGAAAAAAAAATAAAAAAAAGAGAAAATTTGAAAAAAAAAATAAAAGTAATTTTGGAAAAAAAGGGGGAAATTTAAAAAAAAAGATGAAAAAAAATGAAAAAGTAAAAAAAAAAAAAGTGAAATGCACTGTGGATTACTATTGTAATCCACAATGCACTGGGTGTGGATGAACAGTGAATTCCCCACACCTTTTAGCTTATTACTTAATTATAATTCCTAACCAACTTAATATCAAAAAAATAAAATTGACAAAGATAATTTTAGAAAAAAACAAAACAAAAACTATGTGGGAAAAAACATTGTAGCAATATACAATAATTTGCGAGGAAAGCTAGAGTGCTTCCCTCACATATTGTAACTGTAATTTTTAACTAGCTCAATATTAAAAAATAAAATTGAAAAATAAAATTTTGAAGAAAATCATAAAAAAAACAAACAAAAAAAACTGTGTGAAGAAAAACTGTAACAATCAACAATGTTTTAAAGAAAAAAATTACAAAAGTAAATTCTCAATCATTTTAATATTGAAAAAATAAAATCGACAAATATAATTTTGAAAAATAAAATAGAAAAACCATGTGGAAAAATACCGTAGCAATCCACAGTATTTTAAAGAAAAAAAATTACAAAGCACAATTTTTAATCAGCTTAATAGTAAAAAACTAAAATTAACAAAGAAAATTTTGGTGAAAAAAACAAATTAGAAAAGGAAAAAAAGGGAAAAAAAGTGCAAAAAAAAATGAAGTAACAAAAAAAAACATAAAAGTGACATAAAAAAATTAAAAAAAAATACAAAAAAGTAAAAAAATAAAATTATAGATTATTGTTATAATTTACAATGATTTAGTGATTTTGGTGTGGAAAATCAGTGATTTTCCCGTATCATTTTGAGTATTGTATAATATAATATGTACAAAGTGTATAAGTTGCAGGTGCAAGTGGCTGGGGCTCTGTGAGGACTGAGGAGTGGAGTTAGAACTTTGAAGGGCAGTGAGCCACTGAGCCTTATTGTAAAGGTCGATTTTCCTCTGGGCTTTATGCCCTCA
>Ga0325414_1003136_pt1 | contig 17090 bp, 15 predicted proteins | sample PopdelMetagenome_8_FD_206183 | JGI IMG/M metagenome (GOLD analysis project Ga0325414, IMG submission 206183) | Populus deltoides microbial communities from Bellville, Georgia, United States - Leaf-PdKOR-R3 | ecosystem: Host-associated > Plants > Phyllosphere > Phylloplane/Leaf | place: USA... | reverse complement strand
AGCAGCAGCAGCAGCAGCAACAGCAACAGCTCTCTCTCTGGCTGCAAAATATGAACTTACTTCACTCTACTTCACACTCAGTACATGTCCTCAAATTCATTTCCCAGTTCCGAAGTACCCCAAAATTCTGTCTTTTGAAAAGAAATGTCACTTCCAATTTAGAAAACTTTGGCAGTAACCTTTTTAGTAATTCAACGGCATCGATTTCCATTAAAGCAGCAAGAGATGGGGTGGATACAGCTGTGGTGGTGGAGGAGGAGGGGCCTAAATTGAGAAAGTTTCAGGTTTTTGAAGGCCATCCTGCACCATTTGGTGCCACAGTTCGTGATGGTGGTGTCAATTTCGCTATATTTTCTGCCAATGCAGTTTCTGCTACTCTTTGCTTGATTTCTCTCTCTGATTTGCCTGAGGTTGGTTGATATTCAAAACCCTTTCTTGGCTGTTGATAGTTGCTTAGTTGTTTGTCTAAAGTTCATATTTTTAATGGTGATGGAAACCAATTTTGATTCTTGATTATAGGTTTATAATTGCTTTAAAAGTTCACAGTTTTGTGGAGTTGGAGACTACCCTTTTGATTCTTGATTTGAAGTTCACATTCTTAATGAGTTTTGGCAGTGAATAAATAGTAGAGGCTAGTTTAACATGGCTATAGCAGTGGTGTCTTTTTGGGTAGTTGTTTTCATGGTTCAATGCTTAATATTGTGCCCTTTTGAGGGTATCCCGAATGATTATTGTTGCCATTTGTTGATGCAGAATAGAGTGACTGAGCAGTTTTTTCTTGATCCTTTGACCAACAAGACTGGGGATGTTTGGCATGTGCATTTGAAAGGAGATTTTAAAGATATGCTCTATGGGTACAAGTTTGATGGCAGCTTTTCTCCTGAAGAAGGACATTACTATGATCCCTCTCAGATTGTATTGGACCCTTATGCAAAAGTTAGTTTCTTCCCTTACCTTTTATTCATTTGGTATTGTTCATAACGTTTTGCTTTTAGTTTAGTTATAAGCAAATAACTATGAACTCTGATAAATTATTCATTTGTCTAGGCAGTCATTAGCAGAGGGGATTTTGGTGTTTTAGGGTCTGATGATAATTGCTGGCCTCAAATGGCCTGCATGATACCAACTGCAGATGATAAGGTATTTGAGGCTTAATTCTCTTCCTTTATGTGTATAATTGGGATGCCTTATTTAACCAAAGGTATCATGCAATTTGACTATCTTATTAGCGTGGAATTGTATTATTATAGACTCTCTTGAAGGCAGAAAATCTGCCAAATTTGAAAATGACTTCCACTTGTATTTTGGTATCTGTTTCATACCACTTTTTTTGACTGTTGCTCTAAGTTTAGTATATGTATTTGGCCGTTTTATGTTTTCAGTTTGATTGGGAGGGAGATTCGCTGTTGAAGTATCCACAGAGAGATCTAATACTATATGAAATGCATGTTCGTGGGTTTACACAGCATGAATCAAGTAGGACTGAATTCCCTGGTACATACCTTGGTGTAGTGGAGAAGCTTGATCATTTGAAGGTATGTTTGGAGCACTTCTGTTATTATCTTGTGAGCAGTTCTCGGTATTTGTTATAAGAAAAAACTTCATTCATAATTGCATATAATCCTCATTTTGGTTGTTTTTGATTATAACAAAGTAATGGACTTGGAAATTCTTCATGTATTGCATTTTGAATCATCCCTTTTGTACGATCCTCCAGATATATTAAATTTCTAATGCGTTGCTGAAGCTGTTTTTGTTTTATTGAAGCCACCGGAGATTGTGTGATCATGAATAATCTTTAGCTGCATGCTCTTATTAACCATTTACTGATTTTTCAGGAACTTGGTGTCAACTGCATAGAGTTAATGCCATGCCATGAATTCAATGAGCTTGAGTATTACGATTACAATTCTGTCTTGGGTGATTATAAGTACGATAATTTCCCTCTTGCCAGTAACTTTCATTGCTGTATTATCCAAGATTATTTGGTCATGAGTATTTTCTAGAAGATCTATGTTGTCTTTTATAGAACTGAACAAGCTCCTAAATGGTCCTGGTATGGAAAATTTCATATTTGGAGTTCATAAAGATCTCTGAAAAGATTCTTCTTTGCCTGTCGCATCTGAAAGCTTACTGGTCAAAGATTTTTTAGTTTATTAAAAATGATAAATCATGGTGACATTACAGATGTCTACCTTATTCTCCCTTTTTGTAATTTTTCCGTGTCTCTCATAACTGTTTCTTTCGCCCATCCAAAAATAAAATGATGATATTGATGATTCCTACTTGGTAAATGATGAAATATGATGATGCTTTCAACTTCATGAACTTTAGAATTTTAGAAACAACGTAATGGTGCATTACATTTCTTATGATGCTTATGCATTAGTTCCTCTCCAGGGTTAATTTTTGGGGGTATTCTACTGTCAATTACTTTTCTCCTATGACAAGATACTCATCTGCTGGCACACGTAACTGTGGCCATGATGCAATTAATGAATTCAAGCTTCTAGTTAGAGAAGCACATAAACGAGGAATTGAGGTGACAACTTGCTGCACTATGATATAGCATGTCTTTGGTGAGCTTTTCTGAATATTAGTTTCTGATTTTACTCGAGCAGGTGTTCATGGATGTTGTTTTCAATCACACAGCAGAAGGAAATGAGAGAGGTCCCATTCTATCTTTCAAAGGAGTTGATAATAGTGTCTATTACATGCTTGCTCCTAAGGTATAGTTCTTGATGTTAAAGCAATTCAATTCTTGTCTTAGATAAAATTTTGAAATATGTTAGAAAAAGATACTGACATGTAGCTGCTAGACGTTAATTTCTTCTTGTGGAAGAAAAACATGCTTCTGATATCCCAAGATTGTCTGTATTTCAATTTGTTCAGATTTATGGTGCGATATTCTAATACTCATGTGATTGTTGTGAGCTAAGTTTTACTTTATGCTATTACAGGGAGAGTTCTATAATTATTCAGGTTGTGGGAACACATTCAATTGCAACCATCCTTTTGTGCGTCAATTTATTTTGGACTGCTTAAGGTAGATGCACATGAGTTGTCTATTCTGAAAAAGCAAATTTATACAGGTTGTGAGAACACATTCAATTGCAAGCATTCTGTTGCATGACAATTTATGGCTGATGTGAAAAAGCAAAATGGACAAACTAGGAAGAGTGATATTTATTGGCATTGTTATGTTTCTTGATTGCAACTCATCCCTTGAATTTTGTTTCGGACATAAGAAAAAACCTTGGCTTAAACTATGAGTTAATTAGATCACATGTTATTGTTTATTGCAGCTTTATGCCTAGGCTCCTTGAAAATGTTGTGTTTTGGTGCACCTTCAGCTTTTTAAACACCCATCACTAGCATAAGAATAAGGATTTCATTGCACGTGAGGTTTTTGTGGTGAGGCATTCTAGACTTCTTTGTTTGCTCTTATTCAAGGGTGTTCGAGGTTCAATTCGCTGTTAAATAAATTCAGATGCCTGAAGGTCTATGATACCATTGAAATAGCCTCAGGGGCTAGATTGAAGGAGTTTCCTAAAATCCAAAGTTTATTTTACTTTTTTCAGTTGATAATGCTTTTCACCAAATGGCTTATATCGAGAGCCCTTTTTTTTCATCCCTCCTGTGTCTGTGGGTGAGAGGATTGCATGCCAGCTCTTAATGACATGTATGCTTTATCATTATTCATCATGTCATTCTTGATTGGTTGCTTTTATTTTTTATTTGTTTGCACTGTGGGTTTCTCTCACATTTGTTATTCTTTAAATGCATTTCCTCCTCAACTGTGGTGTGAGCAGTTCTCTAATTCATTTCTGTCTTTCAGATATTGGGTGATTGAGATGCATGTAGATGGCTTCCGCTTTGACCTTGCTTCTATAACGACTCGAAGTAGCAGGTTGTAGCCAATTTGTCACCCAGATCATATTCTTGTTCATTTGTGTTGAAGACCGGATGTTTCAGTTTTTATGCTGATGAACCTTTTCTTTTCTTGACCAGTCTCTGGGATGCAGTTAATGTTTTTGGGAGTCCAATAGAAGGCGACTTGGTGACAACTGGTACTCCTCTTGGCAGCCCACCATTGATTGAAATGATGAGTAATGATCCCATACTCCGTGATGTTAAGGTACTTTTCTTTGATTTCTTTCTCCATGCTCCCCTGGAAGTGTTCTCTGATCAGTGAAGCTCACTGCATCGGTTTAAATTCTCTTATAATGTCTTGAGTAGCTTATAGCTGAAGCATGGGATGCCGGAGGATTGTATCAAGTTGGCATGTTTCCTCATTGGCATATTTGGTCAGAATGGAATGGAAAGGTTAGTGTGAATTTTACATTGCCAATTCTATCATTCCAACTGGTGACTCCGTGTTCTCAATGCGATGCTGCATGAATACCCAAATGCACCAGCAGTCTATGATACCCCTTCTGTCCTTTTCACCTTGTTATTAAGAGAGAAAAAAGAAGAAATGGTTTAGCAACTATTGCATTTTCACTTCTATTCCTATGGGGTTTCTGCCTGTTTTGATTTAAAATCTACTTTTTTTCTTCTAGTATCGAGACATTGTGCGGCAGTTCATTAAGGGTACAGATGGTTTTTCTGGGGCTTTTGCTGAATGCCTTTGTGGGAGCCCAGGTTTATACCAGGTGTGTCTTTAGTCTCTCTGTGCCCTGGTCTCATGTCTGTCAACATTTTATTGGATAGTTTTAATATTGTATGCTATTTTGAGCCTTTTCCTTTATTCATTTGTGCAATTTCTTTTTTGCTTTTGTACTCGAATGGCAAACTTGTACAGCACTATTTATAGAATGAGAAATGATTTATATGATAAAATTGGGTAGACAAATATGATTATATGACATGAAAAGAGACAAGGACTGAATGTAATTAACTACTACTTCTTGACCTCTTATTTCAAATGTCTTCTTCATGTAACCAATTTCATGAAGTGTACCAGCACTCATATATTCTTGGTCTAGTTACCGGAACCATTCAATGCACTCACCATACTTGGCTGATATATAATGATATATGTGCTGGAATGTCCAATGGGAAATCTACTAAATATGGACTAGCCTGACATTGACATTTGATGCAACATAAGATAGATTCTAATGCCTGGAGCATGCTCTGCTCTATGATCCATTTAAGCATGCTACTGTAATTTGTGCTTTCTAAATGAATCAATGGATCAGGAAGGAGGAAGGAAACCATGGAACAGCATTAACTTTGTATGTGCACACGATGGTTTTACTTTGGCTGATTTAGTGACATATAACGAGAAGCATAACTTGGCAAATGGAGAAGACAACAATGATGGAGAAAATCACAACAATAGCTGGAATTGTGGACAGGTATTTACTCTGAGAAAAGTACACTATGCTTTTTATCTAGAGTCCTTAATGCTTGTTCTTGTGTTTTGTCTGAGCCATGTCTCATATAATTTATGTGGAATTCACCAGTATATGAGGTTTAGGGCATGCAGAGACCACTATAATTTGTTTAACTCGCATGCATAATTCTCATTGAATTAAGCATTCATTTCTTGCCGTATTAACTATTATGTGAGCAGCATGACAAAATGATTAAATTTTGCAAGACAACTGGTTGTGTTACTTAAACTCTTGTTCTCAAGTTTTGTGATAGCAATCATTGTTTTCCCAAGTAGTAGCATTAGATTATTGAAGCATGTCATGGTTTATGTGGATTCATTTTTTTTCCTTCAAAATGATTTCATAGGAGGGTGAATTAGCCAGCATTTCAGTGAAGAAATTGCGAAAACGGCAAATGCGAAATTTCTTTCTGTGTCTTATGGTTTCTCAAGTAAGGGTCAAATTCTACTCTTGTTCTTGCATCTACAAATCTTTTAGCTTGGTGGTTTCACAACTGAGACTTCTTTTTTCTGACCAGGGTGTTCCAATGATACACATGGGTGATGAATATGGTCACACAAAAGGGGGCAACAACAATACATATTGCCATGACAACTGTGTAACTTTCCACACCCAGACACTGACCAGATCCTCATTTGAATCCTACCATTGATTATGTTCACTATTTGTCTGCTACAATGCAGATCAACTATTTCTGGTGGGATAAGAAGGAAGAATCCTCATCAGACTTCTTTAGATTTTGCCGCCTCATGACCAAGTTCCGCCAGTGAGTATATGCTTGATGTGAACTCTTCTTATGCAGTTTGCCATTCTGCTCTCCCGTTTGTCTCCCAAGTTCCATCTTATATGAGTAGTCAACTTGCAGTGAATGTGAGTCCCTTGGCTTGAATGACTTCCCAACAGCAGAGAGGCTGCAATGGCATGGCCATGCTCCTGGAACACCAGATTGGTCAGAAACAAGCCGTTTTGTGGCCTTTACACTGGTATGCTTTCTCACCGCAACTAGCATGTCATTTCTCGTGAGACATGCTGGAGATGTGATTGAGCAAGAAAAAAGAAGATATTAATATTGGCTGATAGCAACAAACATGTGCTTGATGGCCTTAAGTTGAACTTATTAGATCCCAAAGGCGAGGCTTGTGAAAATAAACACAACCAATGACATGGGAGGAAGATGAAACAAGGAATGATTACTGAAATGATTCCTACTCTTCCAAGGTTTCCATATAAATCATAGGTTGTACCAGCTGTGACTTTTACCCCCAGAATGAGCGGATTATGAATACTGTTTCTGTGTTTGATCACAACCTTCTTTGTATCACACACTCTTGCCTTTTTACTCCCTCAAACCAGTTTATGCGTCAATGTTCCTCATCTTATCTTCAATTATGGGTGCCTTGCTCTTGATTAATTACCACTTCTTGTTATGGTTTGAGCCAGATTGACTCAGTGAAGCGCGAGATCTACATGGCCTTCAATGCTAGCCATTTGCCAGTTACCATCACACTCCCAGAACGGCCAGCATACAGATGGGAGCCCCTGGTAGACACTGGCAAGCCTGCACCATTCGATTTCCTTTCTGGTGACTTACCTGAAAGGGACACAGCAATGAAACAGTATTCTCACTTCCTGGAGGCCAATCTGTATCCTATGCTCAGTTATTCTTCTATCATCCTCGTACTCTTGCCCGTCGAGAATGCTTAGCTCTCCAAACCCAGAACCAGCCACTTTGTATGTAACTTGTATTGTATGAAAGTTCAAAGAAGCCATGAAAGAAATGAAAAGAAGTTTAGTTGTATGTCAGATATAGTTTGGGGCAATGAATGTTTCCCCTAGAAGCTGTATGTTTGCTTAGAGATGGTTTAGAAGTTGGCATATGAAAGTTTTGAAGAATTTTCATTGCAACAAGCTTGTGATTTGTTCACAGCAGATAATGTTTATACAAAGCTGACAAGAATCTTTTTGAAGGCAACCAAGCCTGGATTTGTTTGATCATTTCAACTTCCATATGCTTGAATTTCTTTGTTATTGGTTGATTTTTTTTATTTATTAATATGGGTGTCCGGGTTAGTTTGCGTGTATCTCGACTAATTCCACGGGCCCTGAAGTTAACGACCATGTAAGTTTCTAGTGATTATTATATTAGCAATCATAGGGTTCAAACTTAAGACCACAGGGAAAATAAATCTCTTGGTCCGAATTTATTTTTAATATTGCTGATAGTTGTTGCTATTTTTTCAAATGCATACAGATTAGGTTTTAAATTAAATAAAAAATATATTGTTCCAAAAACCTAATATTAAGTAATACTCTAAAAGATGTGGAGAAAACACCGTAGCTTCCCCACATCTTTCACTTATTAATATATTATATTATTGTAATTATTATATTATATTATATTATAGAATAGTCTTTATTTTTTTTGTTTTTTTAAATGATTTTTTTTTGATTTAGTTTGTTAATGTTAAACTTTTTTTATTTAGTTATCAGATTTTCATGATACGGATCCCGGGTTTGATGGGTTAACCTGGTTTGACGAGTTAACCCGGATTTTTTTCTTTTTAATTAATTTTTTTCGTTTAGTTTAGTTTGTTGATGTTAAATTTCTTTCTATTTAATTATCAGACTTTCATGACAGGTATCCTGGGCTTAACGGGTTAACTTGATTTGATGGGTTAACCCAGTTAAATCTGGGTAAACCTGTCAATTTTTTTTTTCTATTTAGTTATCAAACTTTCATAACGCGAATCCTAGGTTTTACGGGTTAACCTGGTAAGGGTTAACCCAATTAATTCAGAGTTTTTTCTTTTTTTCATTAGTTTTTTTTCTTCCTGTTGGGTTTTTTCTTTGTTTTTTTCTTTTTAATTAATCTATTTAATTATCACACTTTTATGACACGACCTTATAGCCAGATCCACATTCAATATTCTTGGGTTTGGTGTTGCAGTCAGACTCACTTAAACTTGGATCATGCAAGTTTAATGTTATTATTAATATTATAAATATTACTTTTAGATTATGCATTGTAGTCAAACCCAAAACTTTTGGGTATAGCTTTGCAAAAAAAGCTAAAACTTTTAAATCTTAGTTTTTTTATATTTTTTATAAAAAAAAATAACCCGCGACATCACGCGGTTAATATAACAAGAATCCTATAAAATCTGTTTTAAATTCAAAGTCAGTATTGACATTTTTCTTTTTTAATAAAACAATATTTTTTAATAATATTATTATTTTTTTTAAAAAAATAAATTAACCGAGCTAAATCTACCATATATAAAACCGGGCTTTGCTTCGGGTATCGGTTTTAATTTTTAAAGCCATGTACGATAAAAGACAACAACCGACTAAGAAGGGCGAAACCGTAAATAACAACAAAAAAAGGTGCTTTCTTTTCTTCTCAGTTCTCTCTGGACATCTCCAGAGCCCCCAGGAAATATCTCCATAAACACTGTTTCTCCTCTCTTATAGCATAATAATAATAAAAAAAAAACAAAGCAACAAAACATCAAACGCTTTGCGTACAAAGCACAAAATCAATCTAAAGACTCACAAACAATGGATGGAGTTGCTCCATACTTGTCGTCGTCGTCGTCATCTTCTTCTTCGTTGAAGATATTGAAGAGAAAAGAAGTGGATGAAGTCAGTGATGATTTCTCCGATTTCTCCCTTTCCGCTCCTGCTCGCAAGACTCGCCGTCTCGTTCTGGTACTATTCCACTCCCTTTCTATCTTTTTGTTAAAAAAAAACTCGAGATTTCTTGAGAAAATATTCATCAATTTTGTGGTTTGTGTCGGTTTTGTGTTAGGATGCTGAGCTGCCGACGATTATAGAGGAAGAAGAGGGATCAATGATGCCGGGTGAGTTCGGTGAAGAAGAAGGAGACTGTGGTTTGATTAGCAATTTGCAGAGGAAGAACCAGGGAGTGCAGATAGAGGAATTGGTCATGCCAGAATCATCATCAGCATCTTCTGATAACGAAGAGAGGGCTATTGTTTTATTCAAGCCTGTTAATAACCTTCACTTGCTGCATCGTTCTCCTAATAATTTCTCTGTTTCTCTTGATTCCAACATCATTTCTGGCTTCAGAAGTAAGTGATTGAGCTAATTTCTTTGATGAGTTTTGTGATTTTTGTCTAGGAGTGGAATTTGAGGGTTTAAAAATGATGGGTTGTGGCTAAAACTGGATAATTTCTGTTTATGCAGATCAATTTCTATGGTCAAGCCAATCTGGTGGAGTAAGATCTGTTGAAGAAGAGGAGGAGGAGGCAGGGGCAAGAAGGGATAATAGCATGGCTGTTGTGCCTTGGGTTCCTTCTCAAACTCAGCCTGCTTTTTTGCAAGAAATAATGTATAGTAATGCTAGTGTGCCACAAACTGAGCTGATGGATTCTGAAGAAATGGGAGAAGCAGCAATGGATATTGAAGAAGACAATAATGATCAAAATTATAGTGGAAGTGTAGGGCTAGGACAAGCACAAGGGAACCAGGCATTTGGATTTGGTGGAATAAGAGCAGGGAGTGATGGCCTCCCTCAGTGGCAGCAACAGCATTGCTTGGTGCCGCAGATTCCTCAAAATCCCAACTCAACTCCTGTTACTTGGCTCCCGTAAAGTGGGCTTGTTGGTTTTAGCACTGGACTCCATTTTTTGTAAGTTTTGTTCTCTGGAGTGCAATGAAAGCATTGTTGGATTGGGGAATGAAGAATGTATATGATGGGGGGCGTGAGGAGACTATTAGAAAGTGTTCCTCTTGTTTTCTTTGCTGTTTTGGGGACCCACTTTGTTTTGGTTCTTCGGGAACTGACAGTTATGATGAGGTTGTGAGGGTTTCTTTTCTGGATGACAAGCTTATTGTAGAACGGAAGTTGAGATGAAATAGTAAAATGTTAATGGTCTGGAGTTTCTTGTGTTCTTCTAGGTTTATGTTTCGAGTTGGATTGGTGTTTTCCATTGGAGTTGATCATAGCTTGTTCAGTTTGCTTAATACTGATAAAAAGCTAAAAAATCCGTAGTGCATCCAGCCATTCACTCTTGAAGCAAATCCAATTGCTGTAAGCAACTCCTTCCCTTTTTGTTGGTTGAGTGAACCAGAAAAGCTCAAACTTCAAAATAAACTTGGAACATAAATTTCAAACCTCCATTCGGTGCATTATGATACGCAGCAGAGATGAGGAGGAGTTTGATTGGTTTTCTGCCCTGAGAAAGTTTAGGAGCATCGATTTGTATTAGTTTTTGGTACTGTATCCATTTGATCTAAGATTAGGCATCACATTGTACAGCAAAAATAATACGCCACCTGGAAAAGGATGTAAAGAGAGAAGGCCCAAGTGATTAACTGTTTCAACAGTGTCATTATTGAGGGTTCAGTTCTATTCTGAAAGTAAGTTACAACAAATAAGAAATAAAATAAAATGAGGCGTCCACAGCCTCCCGAGAGGGCCTTCAACATCCATCTAATTGTCGTCCCCAACCGCCAGAACAAAAATTATGGGACTGTCATGTATATCTGCTGATTGGAAGTCTCTGTGATGGTTAAGGTTGCCCCTGCATGGCATAAATAACTGTACGAAACCATCTATGTGGTGGAACTGGATCTCTGCTTAATCTCCTGATACATATACCTTCTCTGCGTAGTACTTTTTCTCATTTTCTGCCTTCTTGGCATTACGTTTCTGCATTGAAGTTTAGGGTTAGTCAGAAGCAAAACATCATTGCATGATATACTACCCTGTGAATACAATGCTACTATCCAAAAAATCGTTTACAGTGAACTTATTTGTGAGGTATAATGAGCAGGAAATCAAATGACATCGTAAAAGGAAGAATACTCAAGGCAAGTAATCAAATAAGGACATTGGATCCCAGACTTGAATACCAGAATGAAAAAATTCAGAATTTGAACAGTAACTATTTATGCCCTTAACGAAGAAAATGAATAGCTACTCATTCACAGCTGAAAAAAACTTGACAATGCCTTCAAGAAATCTGGATTTACTGACTGTAGCTCACCAGTTCGACTCAGAGATTGTAATTCACCAGTTCAACCACACGGTACCATGTGAGAAATTGGATTAGTGAATCCCGCTGGTCAGGACCATTCAATGAGTGAATTAAGCAGTGCTCAATGCCATCTGGTTAGTTTTTTCCAGGCAATTTCATAAAATGTAGTGGTGCAAAGAATGGACGACAGTTGACACGAAATGCACAATTGGAATGTCAATCTAAAAGGAAAACACAAATCACATTGAACTCATTCAAGTAAAGCAAGAGTGAGAAGCTTAGAACTACCACGTAAGCCTCGTGATTGGCAACTATCCTTTGCGCCACTGAAGTGGTTGTTATAGTTTTAGGGCTGTCAAGCATCCGGAAAATTCTCATGCTCTTTGGAACTGCATACGGATCAGGTTCTCCCTACATGAAGCAAAACGTTTTTTTTTTTTTCAATTTTCCAATTGCCTAAGCACATAGAAGTTGCATGAGAAAAAAGGGATTCAATCAGGGAAATCGAAGAATTAAGCTTACAGCCAACAAGGAGTTGTTCTCTGCTACTGTCCCATGCACAACCAAGGTGATGTTAAAAGTTGTGACCTGATCATGCAAATAAAGGAATATGTCATGGTTAAGAAATCATACAACAATGGTCATTCAAAAATGTACCATGCCTCAACATTAATAGGTTGATAAACAGATCCAAAACTACATCAGTTAATAATAGAAACTCAGGAAGGTGTCAGTTTGAAACCTCAGTGGAAGGTGTATGTTAAAGGTGGATGTTTAAAGAACTGAAACTACTCTAGAGAAGAAGGGAGCAACATTTTGGCTAAAGACACCAATTCAGTCTATGCTTTTCGTTAGAATCACTTTACTCATAGTTCAGAATTAATCTTTGAAATCATACCATATACTTCAGTTAAATTGATGTTGATTACATGACTCCAAGAACTATTTCTGTTGTTCATAAGCTTGGCAAAGGATTGTTTAGGTTCCAATGACATTTGAACTTTCTAAGATCAAGCATATACTTCAACAACCATTTGTAAAAATAAGGATCAACCTGAATCCTTCAACACATAAAGCAATTACACAGAAAAATCTTCTTGTTAAAGCTAAAGCCCAAGTAATTTCAAAATCCCAACAAATTTCTTCATTCAGCATGCATTAACCCCATCTCTGTACGAGCATCTGTGATGCATTAACAATAAACCATTATCTGTTTAAAACTCTCATATCAAAGTACATAGAATTATAGCAACAATTAAAATACCATGTCTTTTGTAACTTCCCAAGGTGCACCAATGATGACTTCATCAACATAGCGGCAGGCCAGCACACTAAGACTACGTTCATGCAGATGCATAATTGGGTGACCTTTCCCTCTATGTTCACTGCGCAAAACAGCATTTTGTTTCATTATATTCTGCTGTACTGACACAAGAAAGTGCAGATACAAGTCTTATCTGATGCATTCAAACATCTGTAAGTGCAAAAATTGCTGATATCAAGTGTGCTAATGTACAATGTACACAAGTAAAATCAAGCATCAAAAGCAAATTGATATATATACCTTACAATCTGGTCAGTGTGGATCCCAACCAGCAGAAAATCTCCAAGCTGCCTAGCACTCCTGAGAATCTGAGCAAGGAAAAATATAAGAGGGAAAAAATTTCTCAACAAATTTACATATATGGTTGGCTTTTAGCGATAAAGGAAACAGAGCATTTTGTATGGCATATATACTATGGATGGGTGCATCATGCATCTACTGGGATAACCAACAAGGGATTCAGGGTCTTGAAAACCAAAAGCTAACCAATCACACCATAAAACAATTAATGAATCAGATAAAGCTGCTTCCCCAGATAGCCACAGTGACATTAAATCTGTTGAACAAGTTTGACAAACCATTCTACTGGATGCAGACTTGAAAAGGATTAACTCTGATCCAATCATGTTTGCTTTTGCTATCAGAAATAAACACCAGAAGTTATAGTAACCCAGTCCAGAGTGCTGGAATTGTCAATTTGAGCAATCATCAAGTTTCACTGTGTCATGCAAGGCAGATATTTGAGTGGATGGCATTGAGCCATGTATACCTACAGTGCCATGTTGAAAAGCACTAAGCTGATGCCCAATAGAACTACAGTCCACAAAAATATGCAGTGATGTTGGAGCCACAAACTTTGGCATGGCAATGAGATACAATCACAGCTTTTTTATTGTGATGGAATTGCAAGAATCATTGCAAAGAATGATGACAGTAAATCATTGATGATTAATGATACCTCCACATGTCCAGCATGGAAGAGATCAAACGCTCCATCGATGTAGACAACACGAGCATTTGGTCCTGGTCCCTAAGATAACATGCAATGCACAGAGTCATTCGATCAAATAAGGTCCACATACACTGATGAAAAGAGGAAAATTTTTAATTGTATGCCCCCTTTTCCCTCAAATCATGCACAGGATATCTGATTAGCACCTCAATTTCCCTTTTAGTTCCAAACAAGAAATGCAGGTATGGAAATATATGCTAAAAAAATATTTTGATTGGAGGATCAAAGATGCCATATATAATTATTTCCAGTTAGTGGTCACAAACTCATGCTTTACTGACTTCATAAGATATTTATGAAAAGCAAACATGTGATACCTTGCCATTTGAAAATTGCACAATTCGCCGGGATGTTGGTAGAAATTGAGATATATGGGCACTGTTGGATTGACTTCCTTTAAGAGCAATGCCAGGCAAAGATGATGAATCATCGTGATTTTCACAAGCTTTTGTATCCTTCAAAGAAGAAAGTATTCTACCTACATTAATAAGTTGAGCTGTAATTAGAAACAAAAATAAAACAAGAAAGTTATCTTTATAAGTGTAAAGGATGAAAGTATGGGCAAGGGATCAAACACTTGTACTGATGACATGCACTCAACTAAAAAAAAGTACAGTATATTCACTGATAGCCCCAAACATATAGTTAATGTCATGTTAGTTTTTTCTAACCAATCAATTTTTTGACTATTGTCCAACAATTTCAGAGATTGATCAAGAGAAGTTATAGTACCTACAATATCGGTGCTGGAGACACCTTCTGTACGCTTAATCTGCTTATAACGCCCAGCTTTCTTGGCCAAGGCATAGGCATCAGTTCCATCAGGAAGCAAGCAAGGATCATCACCATGTATGATATAATCAATCTTATGCTCATTGAAGAGACTGTTCATGAATTTCTCTGTAATGGCATAAGGAGCATCGGCTATGACTTCATCCACCCACTTTAATCCACTGACAAGGGCCAGCCTGAGAATAATGAACATGTGGAACATGTAGAGTCCAGTTAATATATTGCCAGAGAAAATTGGCCTAACTACAGATATTTCATCTTATTCATGTTTTATAGTCCGTTGCAATAACAACTAAATGAACACAGATGATAATGTCATAAACAAACTGATATGTCGCCCTCAAGAAGTACATAGCTCACTTTGCAATCGACGTCATAAACTTTGACCAGTTCCATTACTAGTCCAGCAAGATTTGGCAAATTTATTCCACATAATTCAGTAAAATGTATTGCAATTAACAGATTCTGATCCCATGACTTCGTTTGTAAAATTAAAACACAACAAAAAAATAAGAACACTTCAACTGAAAGAAACATGTCCAGCCATTTATAAAAAAAACACATAAAACAAATCAATGGGAAAAAAAATAAAAAATGAAAGGAGCAATGCACTAAAATACCTCTCTTCCATGGATAAAACAGGAGGGCCCTTATTGGCAACAATCTCCTCATCACTAACAACACCAACCACCAATTCATCTCCTAAAGCCTTAGCTTGCCTCAAAGCATTGGCATGTCCATAATGCATAAGATCAAAACAACCATCCATGTAAACCCGAATTCGCTTCTTCTGACACTTCCTTTTATGAAAAATTCCCAGATCAGACCACATATAAGGCAAAGAAGAGAACCCAAGTCCACCAAAATAACTAGTTGATAATCCAAGCAAAGCAGCTGTTAGCATTAGTCCACCAAACAGATGTGGGTAGTAATACACCCCATCCCAAATCGAACTGCTGCTCTCATACTCCATTCTCCCACTCTCCTCTCTTTTTGTTATGCTATTCCAATCTTGAGGAGAGAGTATTGGAGATAGAGAGAGTATCTAGAGACACAAACCCTGCATAAGTTGAGACAACAATTGAAGTCAGTTACCAAAACAAACATTGTGATTTAACATAAATCATCGTATAGTTGTTGTCTTGAAGTTAATTCACAAACTTAACAAACTAAAAAGTCCCACCAAATGTTAGAACAAAAGAAAAAATAATTAGAATTGGAATTCATAAAAAACAAATGAACTTGTTTGAATAAACAGAAATCTAAATCACACCCAAGAACACCCACTAAAATTCAAATTAAAACAAAACGAAACATAGATTGTAATTCAAGCAATAAAAATTCCAATGCCAAGCTAAAAAAAATACAGTAAATACACCAAATCTGAATAAATTTCTTTCCCTTTCGCCCTTTTTTCCAGTAAATTATGAATCAACCTTACAAAAAGAAACCAAAGAAAAATAGAAATGGGAGAGAATTCAACGAAATGGTTGCTAAATTTAATTAAATAAACAAATGGGGGGCTTTTTTTCTTGAGAATTAATGAATGGGGCTGGTCTAAATCTGAATCTCAAACTCAAGAACTAAAAAGAGAATATTTCTCATGTAAGATGCAAAGAGAGAAAGAAAAGGAACAGAAAAACCTGAAGGAAGGAAATGGGAATGAGAGAAAACCAAAGACAATGAAAGGAAATGAATTCTTAAAAACATAGCAACTCAAGCCTAGAAATCTGAATCTGTCAGATCGAGAATCATGTTTTCACCTCTTTTTTTTTTCGTTTCCTCTTTCTTAGAAAACTTTTAGCTGGATTCTCTCTCTATGTGTTGGCTCTGTTTTTATTATAGTTGTGAAGTTCGGACCTGTACGATAAGTTAATCCGAATTCCAGCCACTATCCTGGATTGAAAAGAAATAGAGGAAGGAAAAAAATTGAGTAATCGGACAAAAATATGAATTTGACTTGCTGATTTATAACTCTTGAAGAATTTTATTTTTTTAAAAACAGTATTATATTAATTTTTTTTAAGTTTCAAAATTTCTACTCCGTGATTCAGACTTTGCCTCAATCAACCCCGAGGAGGTCTTACGGCTATGATTTTTATGCCTAGACCCACTCGAAGGAATCTTTCAAGAAACAAGAAAAAAAAAAAAGTTGTCTTTCTTTTTTCTTTAAAATGAAAAAAATTCTCACCATTCAAAAAGAAAAGAAAAGAAAATGAAAGGAAAATCTCTCACCTTTGATTTTGGTTTATTTAATTATTTTTATATTATTATATGTGCTTTGATGTATCTTTGTGATTAAGAAAGCAAAGCATCTTTGAAACTTATGCGTACGAGCAAACACATGTGAATGGTGGAGAGGGAAATGTCAAGTTGGTGCTTAGACTTTAAGAGATTTATTGTTTGAGTCCTTAAGTCTTAACTTTTATCATTTTGGCCCATTGAATTTGTACAAAACCTTGATTAAATCTTACTTTGAATGCAATTTCATACCCATAAATGCTCAAAGTAGTCTTCTTAATCCTTAAATGATTCAAATTAAAGTTTGAATTTCATAA
>Ga0325414_1003135_pt1 | contig 17093 bp, 8 predicted proteins | sample PopdelMetagenome_8_FD_206183 | JGI IMG/M metagenome (GOLD analysis project Ga0325414, IMG submission 206183) | Populus deltoides microbial communities from Bellville, Georgia, United States - Leaf-PdKOR-R3 | ecosystem: Host-associated > Plants > Phyllosphere > Phylloplane/Leaf | place: USA... | reverse complement strand
ACATTTATAATATGTTAATTTGAACCTCACATCTATTAAACAATGATCAGACGTCCACGTGTCACCTCATAATTGAAACTAACTCAGCTTTACTGCTATAAGTGGATATTATATGATGATATGATAGGATGGATATCGATGTGAACAGGAAATCTGGGCGCCATTCCTCTCATACTGATCCCAGCTGTCTGCAAGGAAAAAGGAAGTCCATTTGGAGATTCTAATGCCTGTAACACGCGCGGTCTGGCATATGCTTCGCTCTCTATGGCTGTATGGCTACATTTTCTAACTTGAACTTGATTTAAAAATGGTGGTGGTAGGGAACTGGGATTCGTAAACCTCCTTCCAATCTTACTTTTATGTTTCAGATTGGTGCCATGTATCTATGGTCATATGTGTACCATATTGTGCGTGTATATTCATCAAGTAAGGATTCTGATGAACCCAAACTGGATGAATTGCCGGAGGGTGCGGAGTCTGCTGGAGAAACAACAGAAAACCTTCCAAAATGCCGCACAGCGCCCCTCCTCCCTTTAAAAGAGCCCTCGCTTGAAGAGGGTCATATGGAGCACTTGGAGCTTGATTGTGTAGTGCCACAGGAGAAGGCCAAGGTCATTTGAAATTTGAATATTTACCTTCATGTTTTCAGTGCTTTCTTATCTATTTCAATATATTGTTTCATGTTCATTATGAGCACATTTTCGTTCTGAAGGTAAATAAAATGTTCTTTGAGAGAAATCTTCATCCTACCTGTCAATATTTCTTGACAGGAGCCATTTCCGAGTAACGTTAAGCAGGGCTTTCAGAAGGTTATAAAGAAACTCAACTTGAGGAGATTGTTTTCGCCTATAATTTACGGAGCGGTATGCTAATCTGCGCTTTGTACATGCATGGTTTATTCTTGAACAGCATTGATCTTTGAAGAACATTTATGGAGACATTTTCGTGAAGCAGGCATTGATAAGCAGCTTGCGGATTTTTTTTTCTACAGTTTCTTGGTCACGTTAAAAAATCTTGAAATTTTCGACACTAAAGTATAAAATGCCAGATTGACACCCTTTACTGCTTCATTTTTATAGATTGTTGGATTTATTATCGGTGTCGTCCCCCCGTTCCAAAAGGCCTTTATTGGTGACAATGCCCCTCTTCATGTGGTCGAAGACTCTGCGTACTTTCTCGGGTCAGTATCCGATTTTGATGATACGAAGATTCCCAAGCAACCAAAAATGTTATGTTAGTTTCATTTTCAGCTACCTAACAAGTTTCCCCTGGCATTCCTTTCATGTTTGCAGGGAGTCAGCCATTCCATCTGTCACTTTGATCATGGGAGCAAATCTTCTGGAGGGTAAGCGTGATCGTTTTGATTTTTTTCAAGATCCTTCCTTCTTTCACAAGTTGAATTGTTGAGAGATGGAAATAATGATCACCATTGATGTCCTTAGGTTTGAAAGGGTCAAAGGTGCCAGTCATGGTGATTATCGGTATAGTAGCAGTCCGGTATATTATCTTGCCGATTTCGGGAGCTCTTATCATTAAATATGCAATCCGTTTTGGCTTGTTGCACTCTGACCCACTGTATCGGTTTGTTCTTCTGCTTCAATTTGCACTTCCTCCAGCAATCGGCATAGGTCTCTGTTAATTATGATTAGTGAATTATATGCCTTACTGCTACAAGATCCACGCCAAGCTCCACCATGTTCATGTGTTTTGGTATTAACTCGATTTGTTTCTCTCTTGTTGTTTTGGCCTTGACTTGGCAGGTACGATGACCCAGTTGTTTGGAGCTGGCCAAACCGAATGCTCTGTGATCATGCTATACACCTATTCCTTGGCCACCATTTCACTAACACTTTGGTCAGCATTCTTCATCTGGTTTGTCAGATAATTGCCACCTGCCTCTTTGATCTCTTCCGACATGATGATCAGTCAATGCATTATCAGTTAGCAGAGTTGCTTCATTAGTTTTCTGCAAATACGCTCTTAAATAAATTAAGAGATTGCGCACTGTATCTCAAGGTTTTGAAACACGACAATATCAAAATTTGCTGCATGTATATTATACAAATGCAATAAGAAAAACAATCCTTGTACTTTTAATTATCGTTTTCATGAGTATTTTAGTACTCTTTTCCTCTTTCTTTTTTTAATTTATTTAAATTGAGATTTAATAAAATCTTAATTAATACATAATGCTATATTTTTTTGTGCCCTCACCAAACCTCCAAAGCACATGAAGTACAAATTGCCACTTTTAACCCATGGAGGTAATACTGGCATTGTGCGATCATAAATCCCACGCTATAAACTCAAAGGCAACCGTGTAAGTTTTTCAACTCACGTTAATTTCTCCAAGCAATTCTTTTTTAAACTTTCCTCACTTTCAAAGAGCGCCCATACACAACATTATATATATATATATGCTCCTTTTATCCCAAACATTTTAATTTCCACAAAATTTAAAAAATTAAAATTAATTGTCATCTCATTTGTTTTTAGATTAATTTTCAATGTCATTCTTTATTTGAATATAAATAAGAGAGCACGGTTGGATTAAAAAAATCAAAGTAAAATGAGTTATGATTAAAGATATTAAAAAAATAAAGAAGTTAATATTTGTTTTTAATAATATATGATAATTTTGGTACACATTATCAAAATGAAGTGTGCACAGACCCTTTAGAATATTGTAGGATGGGTTTTGCGTCTACTTCTAGCTTTGTTACAAGCACGCCACATGGAGGTCAAATGTTTTCTAATATATATACATATATATATATATATATATATATATATATATATATATATATATATATATATATAAAAAATTAAGGCTATAATGATTTTAATAAACTTTGTGTTAATTTTATTAATATCCCACTCAAGATATGAAATATAAATAACTTATATAAAAGAAAAAGAAATTTTTTTTGTGAAGCTCAAAGCCGAATAGATTAATATCAAATGATAAAATAAAAAAATAAAAAATAATTTTTTTTTAAAAAATCCGAGTTAACTAAAATTAACTTGACTAATCAATTATCGGTGATGTAAGATTGAGTTTAAAAAAATTAGATTTTCAAAAAAAAACCTAACAAAAAAAATTAAAATTAAAAAAAAACTAAAGCTAACTAGGGTTAAATTTAGTAACATGCCATTGGGATAACCTCAACGGTGTACAGTATATATGCCTTGTTTCATGGTTAGTGGCAACAAAGAACAGCTCACAATGAGCAAAACCAACCGGCTTCAAAATAAAAAGGAAAACAATTGGTCCACCTCTGAACCGGCGAGCCCTTAGAAAAATCGTGATTGGGAGCGCTGAATTCAGCCATTTAACACACAGAAAAATGGTCTCCTTAGGATATAATTATTTTGGCAATATTTCTACTCCTCGGAAAAAATTGCGGACTCCCACCGATGATATGCTCATGGGTAATAGGACGGCATGCGTTAAGTTTAAATAATTATTTTGGCAAAAAACTTGCAGACTCCCACCGTCACCGATGATATGCTCATGAGTAATAGGATGGCATGCGTTAAGTTTGACTTTTACCGGGAAATGGTCTCCTTAGAATAATTATTTTGGCAATATTTCTACTCCTTAGGCAAGGTTATGATTAATAAATTCAAATACGGGGGAGTTATGATAAACGATAAATATCTCATAAAACCCATCTCAACAGCAAATCTATTGACCCATCAACCCTGACCGCGATCTGAAAATATATATATTTATTATTATTTGAAGGAGTCTTCTTGAAAAAACAAAAGACATTAAACATGGATCTGCGTAAGCATGCCGATCGACAGGCAGACTAATTATTCGGAACCAGCAGCCTTCATTTCGAGCTGCTGAGACACAGTACGCATGGTTGGTCGAGATTGAGGGTCAACACATATACATAAACGAGCAAGAGTTATGATACAGGACAATAGATCAACAGCTTTTCGTTCTGCAGGAGGTGAGAGACGGGGATCTGACGCATCTTCGAAGTGGATTTCTTGATTAGCAGATGAATGTAGATAGGAAATGAGGTCCCCTGGATGCTTTCCCATCAGAACTTCGAATGCCAACACCCCAAAGCTATAAACATCAGATTTCTCATTCACTTCCATTGTGTAAGCAAGCTCTGCAACAGTTAATAGAGGACCATGAAAACTTTTAGCACTATGTTTGCAAACAAACGTAATTACAGCCAAACACCATAAAAATATATTTCTTTTCTCACCTGGAGCAACATATCCATAGGTGCCTGCAATTGCTGTCCAATTTGATGAATCAGGCTTCAGAAACCTTGCCGTGCCAAAATCAGAAACATGAGCCTCAAGTTCAGAGTTCAGTAAGACATTCTTGCTTGATATGTCTCGATGAACTATAGGTGGAACACAATCATGATGCATATAAGATAAAGCATGAGCTATGCCCTTAACAACCGCTATCCTTTTTCCCCAATCCAACTCCCTGGCTCCTTCTTCATCGCTTAGCATGCCAGCCAAACTACCCCTCTCCAAAAATTCATAAATCAAGAATGTGTGCTTTCCTTGAGAACAAAATCCATGGAGTTTCACTATGTTGCGATGGCGTAATTCTGTTAAAGCTTCAACCTCATTGCTAAAGCTTTTTGTAGTCTCAATCTCTTCGTCTTGAACCAGATAATTCAGCCTTTTCACTGCAAACACTTGACCATCTGACATTTCTGCTTTATAAACCTTTCCGGTTCCTCCCTCCCCAATGCAGTACTTGTCATCAAAGTTCTTTGTAGCTTCAATGATGTCTCCGTACGCAATTTTCCCTTTAAAAAACCGTATTGGTAAGGGAATTTCCCTCCTTGATCTGCTTTCACGTGTTGAGACATTTCTGGAGTTCCGATGGTGGAGAAATGCAATAATACCAACCAATGCGAGTGAAAGAAACAAGGCACTTGTTATCGAAGCAACAATAATAACAAGTTTGCTTTTTTTTATCCCCCCCACCCTTTTCATTGGCTCTAGTGGTGCAGCGTCTCAAACCCTGAACTTCACCACACAAGTCTCTATTGTTACTATATGAATTCGGCTCAACTAAATGAAAGATGCTGCTATCAGGAAGTGGAACTTCTAAATTGTTGTATGAAAAGTTGACAGCAACCAAGCTCAACATGTTGCTGAGAGATGCAGGAATTGAACCACTGAGATTATTGTGGGACAAGTTCAGCTGCGCCAAACTTGTAAGCTTTGCGAGCTGAGAGGGTATCCCTCCAGAAAGCAAATTATAGCCCAAATCTAGCAAGTCGTGTAAACCTACAAGATTTCCGATTTGATAGGGGATTGTCCCATTTAACCTATTCCTGCCCAAGCTTAAAAATCGAAGTTTAGAGCATTCTCCAATTTGATATGGAATTGGCCCGCTTAGCATGTTCACAGAGAGGTCTAGATTCTCCAAGCTGGACAGGCCGTCAATTCCCACTGGCACCTGTCCTGAAAGCATGTTATCTTTCAGATTTAGAACCAACAGGTTGGACAATTTTCCAAGTTGTGCTGGCAACTCTCCAAAAATTTGATTTGAAGAGAGGTCAATCACTCTTAGTTGGTTTAGCAGAACAACCTCATCAGGGATTTTACCACCAAGCAAATTTCCAGCGACTCTCAGAACAGTCAGTTTCTTGCACTCTCCCCATTTGGGTGACAGCTCGCCTCTTACCCTGTTGAAACTTAGGTCAATATAAGTGAGGTTTGGATACACTCCAAAATCTTGTTCTAGAAACCCCGATAGTTGGTTGTGTTCAAGCCTAACTCTATATAAGGTGTGGCAATTTTTTAGGCTTACCGGGATTGGACCAGAGAAATTGTTAAAGGCGGCGCTGAAGTTGACAAGCTTTCCGCCTTGGCACACTTGCTGCGGCAAATGGCCTGTGAAGTTATTCTCGGCCAGGTGTAGAACAGTTAATGATGAAAGGTTGCCTAATTCTGCAGGCACGAAACCAGACAACTGGTTCGTGAGCAAGCGCAAGTCAGTTAACTTGCTCAAAGTACCTATGTTTGGTGGGATGTTTCCTGAAAGAAGATTGTTGGAAAGCCGTAGAACGGTCAACTCACTCGAGTTACCTAAAGATGAAGGGATAGGTCCGTGAAAACGATTCTCATCTAGAGCTAGAAGGGACAGAAATTTACAATTTCCTATTTCTTCAGGAATTCGACCTCCAAGCCCAGTAGTTTGAAGGAGGAAGTTCTTTAGGCTAACAAGGCCAGTTTTGTTCGCGGCTGACCCATCAGGGAATAACCGTGGGTCTATTATGCCAGTTATGTTGTTTCGAGAAAAGTCGAGCTCATAAGCCTGAGTAAGATTAGCAAGAGAAAGAGGTAGAGTACCATAAAGAAAATTTGTGGCAAGATCAAGATATTGGAGTTTGTAAAGAATTCCAATGCTAGATGGAATGGTTCCTGTAAGTTGATTTTCTCTAAGATCAAGTCGAAGAAGATTTGTTAAGGAAGAGAAATCTAAGTATTGCAGGGTACATGTCAAGCCCACGTTTGGAAGATTTATTTGAGTTGCATTTCCTGCGTTATCGCAAGTTATTCCACGCCACTGGCATGGACTTAGGGTACTTGAATTGGCATTTGCTGGGGCGACCCACGACTGGAGAATGGATTGATTTCCAAGACTATCTTTCCATCTGAGCAAGGCCTCGGCTTCTGCATTTGAAGCTAAACTTGCCTTGCAGCAAAATAGCAACAATACTATCCAGTCAATTAAAATTGCCAGAGAAACAAAACTTCCTCGGGCCATTGCAACAAAGGCTGCTGTGTTCAGCTCCTCGCCTTTATCAAGTAGCAGCCCTGAATCTTGGAGGGCTACGACAAAGAGTTTGACCAGCCAACCCATTTGACAAATTCATTGCCAACTACGTGGGCATCCAAAAATTGATTTACGCCACTTAAAAGGACTTTAGACTTTAGAGGCAGTTCGGTATTAGGTGGTTGTATTTTAAAATATTTTTTATTTAAAAATATATTAAAATAATAATTATTTTATTTGTATTTTTTTTTAATATTAGAATATCAGAAAGTATTAAAAAAATATTAATTTGAAGTGAAGTAAAAATAATAAAAAAATTAATTTTTTTTAAAAAACACTTAAAAAAAAAAAACTCTAAAAATATGCAATTTAGAAATAAATTCACTGCACAACCAAACAGGTTATAACCAGTGCTTAACTTGTGAGAGATAACAACTAACTTGTAATCAATACAAATAGACGCAGGTTTCACATATATATTCTTTATTTATGACTTAACATATGAGGAGGTGATAATTACTTTGTATAAAACAAATGCAATTTCAGTGGATATAACTAATATTAGTGATATATATATATATATATATATATATATATATATATATATATATATATATATATATCGTTTTTTTTTTTATATAAGAGTACTAATTACTATTCTAAGGAAAGCAGTAAAGAAGGGATGAAGTACGTATATAAATATAAATTGCAGATCATCATGCATGTAATTTGAGGGGGAAAGATTGTAGTGAAACATATACAATGAGAGTGATAATATTAATTTATATAGAGCTTCGATTTAATTGATTGGAGTTGAGATAAGGTATGGATTTAATTTTCATGCATCTTCTTTGATTTGAATATTTAACTAAACTTATTTTTTTAATTATCGCTTAATTTGTCCTTTCCTTTTCTTTGAATTTCTCAAACTTACGTTCTCTCTTTCTTTTCAATTTGATTTTGACCCTGTTTCCCTATGCTTTAGCATTTTTTTTTTATTTAACCATAATTTTATGAGTTTTGAATTCAGTTTTTGAGAAGCTACTTCTATATATTTTTGTAAAAGAGACCATTACTAAATTGCCAATCTCAACTAATATGTTAAAAGTACCAAGACTCAGCCTCTATTCTTCGTAAAGTTTTATTTTATTTTCTTCTCTTGCAACAATACGAGTGAGAGAGAGAGACCACCTAATTTGTATGTGTTTCCGATTTTCATTCATGGGGTTTCTTGATTAGGAGAGAGTATTAAATTTGATGGGAGGAGAGCAGTGCTGTGAGGATCCAAGGGCGAGGAGGTTAAGGTGCTGGTGCTGGTGTTGCTGCTGATGGCAATTGATGGTGCTGCTGCTAGCGGCGACTGTCGTTATTAATATATATACGGTGGCATTCTTGTTTTTTTCATTTTCTTGTTAAGCTGGCATCGATTGAGAATGTGAAGGTTAATTTCTAAGAAGTTGGCATGTAAAGTGTTCTCACGTACGCATATCGATATTTCCAGTGATAAATCTTATTGAAACTCTTCATAATAAAATAAAAGATACTATAATATCTTCGTCTCCTTTATTTCTCTCTTGCCAGCTACAAGAAGATGTACTAAAGCTATATCCATTTCTGGCAGGAACTCTTGGTATCAACCTCAACGCTTCACCATATATAATGCAAGGCAAAAACCAGGATAGCAAGGTTACGCTTAATAATGCGTACAGAAATTTATTGACTGTAGATGCATATATTACATTAATATTAAACCATTAAATATTTGCGTTATTTTGTACTCAATAAAAGATGTCATGAAATTCAGCTAATTAGATGTTGGGGGGAGGAACATTGTAATGGCCGCCGATTGGATCACCGATCCTTTCCTTCTCAACTGCATGAACACAAAGAAAATTATGACATAACATAGTTCATTTCCTTTTAGGACCTCAGAGATACATAATTTATTTTTCAAACAAATAACAATGGAGTAAGTAAGGCAAAAGAAGAGTTTATAACAGAGATAATATATGGTACTGGCATGCCTGCGTTTATGCCTTAATTTGTAGGTGACAAAGAACAACGCATGATCTAGTGGAAAAAGCCAAAAGGGTTTTTTTCTTTTCTTTTCTTTTCTTTTTTGTCTTCTCCATAATAAGTAGCTAGATCAATATTTAGCTTCGAATGATATTTTTAATGAATTTTTTTTTTTACACTTGATTGCGAATGATCGTGTAATTAAGGCATTAATTTCGGTTCTGCTAAAAATTGACTGTATCCTTCATTTAATTAGTCCCTAATATTCTTAATTTGGGCACTTAAGGAATTTAGTTAGCCCTAATATTACATAAATGCCATATGAATAACATAAGAACATTATTGGACTCATATGAAGTGACCTCCCACATATGCAATCAGAATTAATCCTTATAAAAAGAAAAGATTTTCTCTGGTCCTCTTTTAAAAGGTAATTAGCTAAATATCCCTTTTCTTTTCTTTTTCTTTGATGACTAAGCTAATTAAATATTTCTATTCAGAATTGTTATGAAGATGCAAGATGTTCAAATAAACTCATCTTTCGATTTAGCTTCTATTATAGAATTAAAAACTCACAACAATATTCTGAAGAACCAAGAAATTAAGAAGGCAGGTTCGACTTACGAATCATACGAGGCCTGGCAATCTCTGACAGATCCCTTGATCCCATTGCAGAAGAGAAAAGAAGCATAATAATCAAGAAAGCGTTCCAAAAACATAAAAAGTTCTTAGAAGCCATTGTTCTTGTAATACAAAGCACATTCGATGAGAACATAGTTGTGTGTGTGTGTGTGTTATATATAATAATCATACATGGGCGCGGAACTAGAATTTCTAGGATGGGGGGCATGGGTTGACTGAGATGGTTTGGGAATTAATGCCATGGCAAGATGTATTAAACTAAAGGGTAGAGAAATTTGCGAGGTTTGGAGGTTTCATGGCACCTGTAGGCTGTAGCATAAGCTAGCTGGGCTCGCCCCTTGAATCCTTAATCAGATATCCTTGCGAGAATTCTTTCATGTGGAAAACTGAGAACCAAGACAATCTCAAAGTCCAAGTCGTACGTTGCCATTGATCTATATATTTGAAGGCCACACTGCGAGTCTAGACTTTTGGCCAAGGTGACTTCCAAGACTTTGCCCTCAAAATCTTGGGTTTGAAATGTGAATAATTAACGTTGAAACACAAAGACAATTTCACATTAGTTTGTTAGGTTTCACGCGAGCTACAAGGAAAGCGAGCACTTTTTCAAGAGTGCGCCAAACACAAGAAGAGGACGTTCATGGAAAGAAAGGAGAGTAACGCGCTTAGAATAAACTGATCTTGTTGCTTCCAGTGAAGAAAAGAGGGGTTGATTATCAAAAAAGAACCATTAGAACTATCAGAAACATGAAAGGAAGGACACGACACTTAGCCATCGACAAGGTGGAAACACCTTGACTAAGAATATATGACTTCATCTACATTCGCCAGTAAAGATAGGGCGTTTGTAAGCTTCAATAAGATCACTTGATGAATGTTAGACAACACAACAATTAAGGGAGGTGTTGTCCCCATGATGTGAATGGGGACGACAAAAACATGGGAGGCAGGACCATGGTTTTACTTTGCGGGTTGGGGCTGTTGTTGATGGGAGAAAGAACCGGGGGCAGCAGCTTCTGATTGGCTGGTCGGCATTGCCGGTTTGGTGGGAGAAGAAGGCGGCGGCAGCAGAGTCCATAGAAAGAGGGAAGATAAATTCTGATTGCAGAAGGTTCTGATACCAACTTAAGAATAATTAGAAGGTTTAACTTATTGATTAACCAATATTTTCTATATATATATATATATATATATATATATATATATATATATATATATAGTGCAATATACAATAATAATAGTGTAGATTACAACACAAAAATATGACTATAACATTTTCTATATGCCTATAATATTTCCTATATATATATAATTACTCTTATATAAAAGGTGCGATGCAACACATCCATTAGAGTCAAAATGAAATTAAGACAACATTGTAACAATAAACAATTCAAACGAATCAGTGCGTATAAGAATTGAAACAGTAAAACCATTATGAAATTTAGTTTTTTAGTTTTTTTTTTATATTTGTAATATAATATAATATAATAAAAGAGTTGTCGTCAAGGGTTTTTGTGCTGCATCAAAGAGTGAAGGCTGTCAAATTCTTTCATGGCACCTGTAGCTTAAGCTGGGTCCGCCCGCCCCATGAATCCTTAATCAGATATATATCCCTGCGAGAATTCTCTTGATGTGGAAAACTGAGAACCAAGACAATTTCAAAGTCCAAGTCGTACGTTGCATTGATATATATATTTGAAGGCCACTGCGTGTCTAGACTTTTGGCCATGGTGACTTCCAAGACTTTGCCCTCAAAATCTTGGGTTTGAAATGTGAATAATTAACGTTGAAACACACAGAGAATTGCATGTTGGTTTGGTAGGTTTCACGCAAGCTACAAGAAAAGCCTTTTAGATGGCACCTCAGCAACACGTCACCCATCAAAGCCTGCTTGATCGGCACCATAGCCAATCGATATATGTGATCTACGGTGAATTAAAAGAAAAAAAAACCCTAATCTGTATGGTAAAACTATGTAGCAAACACGTGATTCGTTGTAAATTGAAACAGTAAAGTTACGCCTCTGTTCGTGAATTGCCTGCATAACAGTGCTTTCCATTGCTAAAAGCCCGACAAACAGTTTTTTCAGAGTGAACGGGAATACTATCAATGGATTAATATCGAAGGACTACATGAAAAAAAAAATTAAATACTAAAAATTCCGAGGATCAAAAACCAGTGCAAATCCATAATGACTTGTGCGTGTATTTCTCTCGATGATTATAAAAAAAAAAAAACTTGTGCGTGTATAAACAGTATTTTCATGGACTCCTTTAGATTTGTTCTTGATTCCCTGTAAAGTGTCTTTTTTTGTGAAATTAGAATGATTCTCGTTCGAAGTAAGGAGATACTTTTTTGCTTAAAAGCATGATGATTTTCAATAGAATTGTACAAAAACTGAAGATTAAAAATTTTGGCGACTTTTTCACAGAATTGATGCCCTTGTTGTATTCCTGGAAGGGAAAAAAAAAAAGTAACTCAGTGGGAAAGAGAGTGGGGTTGGCAGCCTTGGTTTCCTTTCGCACAAGAAAAGAACAATCTTCATGTAATTTCACAAAAATGCTAAAAACCTCCATCAGGAACCCTTCTCTGCCAACCTTAGAATTGGTCAGTTGAATTAGAATTTTGACGCATTCAATCCAGATGCCATATTTAAATCTGTTTCTCGTGAACTCGTTTTAGCATTCACACCTTGATGGAACAAGTATTAAGCCCCAAATTTCTCATGTTGAGAAAAAAATCTGCTAGGGAATTCATGAAGAAAACAATATGCACACATGACAATGTCAACAAAGAAAAAAAGAACAAAGCCTCGGCGGCAAGCGAGGAAAACTGTTGAGAAAAAATATAAAATCACTCCTACAGTCTTATCCAAAAGCTTGAAGTTCTTTAATATGAATTTTATTCGTCTAATTAAATTAAGATTTTCAACACGTAGTAGTGAAAAGTTCATGCAGATTTCACATCTAAAGGGTTTTCATTTTAAAAGGTTTTTTAATATAAAACCATTCTTGAAACACTCAACAACTGCACGGGGAGAATGGATGCCTAACAGCCTAAGCATCCCCAAAAATAATTGATGCATTGAGAGGCTAGTTCAATCCTGAGCAGACATGGGTATTTCTGTGTCCTATAATTCTAATATGAAATATCATCAGCAATTAATGGGCTTGCCTAGATTTTGAGCGTAAGGACCACTCTTTTCCATTGAGAAATGTGATGCATATACACACCAAATCATCAAATTCATAGCCTGGGACACCTGCGGCTGTTATTTTACCGACCATCAATTTACAGGTTGGATACGTTAATTTATAAGTCAACCCAAATTAATTAATGTCTTTTGTTTTTCAAAAAGATCCCTTCAATATATATATATAAACACATATACCAAACTGTTAAAAAAAACTTGAGAAATCCTTGTCTAATGAAATCTAAAACTTAATTCATGCGCTTAAAGGAGAAATTATATGCTTTTGTTAGAACACAGACCCTGTTCTTTATGCGCAGATTCCACGAATTCTATTTACTGAACGCTTCTTTTTCATTAAAAGAAGTGTTGTTATATAATTAATAGACAATTAACATGTCCCAGTAAACAACCTTTGAGATTAAATAGATACTGGGCCACAAAATAACATTTTAATTTAAGAAATTAAAACATGATTAACATTCATGACTTCATACTCGATCGGTCGCACAATCAAGATTAGAGTGTTAGGAAGCTCTTTTGATTCCGATATAAATGTGGGCATATTCTGTCTTTTTTACTCATAGCTTATTCAGTAACGTGCTTTCCTTAGATTTCCTTTGAAAACGTTATTGCATATATTGTTTATCAGCAATGCATAGTTGTGTGCTAAGTTGTCAAAAATATTTTTTTTTGACACGACATAAAATATACAATATAAACTCAAATCATAAACTCATAAAATTGCAAGAAAAATATTTTAACTAATTATATATTGATAATTTTAGTCAAGTAGTAAATAATAATATAACACAATTAAAATAAAAGTGAAATAAACAATACAAATATCCAAACACCTTAAAATACACAATTCAAATAAAAATTCATATATGGTTTAAATAACTTAAAAATACAAAAAAAAAATAAGATTGAACAACTATGTTTTATTGATAGAGTTTTAGAACATTTTCTAGAGGACAGGTTTTGAAACGCACTGCAGGCAATTTGTGAGATGATACAATATTCTAAGGTATATCACCAACTTCAAAAAAAAATTAACAGAGACCAATACAGTGAACCCGTGATAACAAGAATAAAAACATGCAAAATGACATCAATTTAATCTCATGCCACCATCTTTTTTGTGTTAGTAACAAGTCCTAGAAATAATGTCCAAATATTCCACCAAGCAAGACTTGTATTTCAAGTTCTCTCTGAGTCTTTGTTGTCTCTTTTTATAGTTAACAAATGGTTAGTTCAAAACACAGTATTTTTCTCCATATAAGTATTCATATATCTTATTTTACTTCTTTGATTCCTCACCATCTACCTCTGTCTTCCCATGGTTTCGATCCTCCGATCATGTCTTCCCGACCTAAAATACAGTATAAGGCTTTCCCATACCCTCTAATGCTGGTGTTAGTCCGCTAAGATTGAAAATTTGAGATTTGGGTAACGGGGAAAGGGGAGACTAGGGAGTGGGAACTATGTAATGGACTGTTAGGGGACTCGGACAGGGAGGCAGTAAATTTTTTAACTTTTGCGGGTTAAAACTCGAAATCGGTCATACTCGTAAAATCGGTCTGATTTTACCGAGTTTGACCAATTTCGAGTTTTAACCCGATTTAACACATTATATACATGTTGACTCGTAAAATCGTAAGATTTTAAAAGTCAACTCGTAATTTTAACAACTTTGGTTGTGTGTGTGTTTGAACATTAGGTATTATCTCTTGCATCTGTATATTCTTAGGGACACAAAAACTGATAAAAGGTTTAAAGCCTGTTAGGAATATGGAAGCTGATCAGATTATTATATAATGAAAATCATTTGAAACGGAATATATGTGTTACATATTTACTCCTAACTTATACATGGATCTGAGCGAATGCATGCCGACAGACAGATTAATTATTCGGAACCAGCAGCCTTCATCTCGAGCAGCTGAGACACAGTTCGCATGGTTGGTCGAGATTGAGGGTCAACACATACACATAAACGAGCAAGAGTTATGATACAGGACAATAGATCAACAGCTTTTCGTTCTGCAGGAGGTGAGAGACGGGGATCTGACGCATCGTCGAAGTGAATTTCATGATTAGTAGATGAATGTAGATAGGAAATGAGTTCCCCTGGATGCTTTCCCATCAGAACTTCGAATGCCAACACCCCAAAGCTATAAACATCGGATTTCTCATTCACTTCCATTGTGTAAGCAAGCTCTGCAACAGTCAATAGAGGACCATGAAAAATTTTAGCACTATGTTTGCAAACAAACGTAATTACAGCCAAAGACCAAAAAAATATATTTCTTTTCTCACCTGGAGCAATATATCCATAGGTGCCTGCAATTGCTGTCCAATTTGATGAATCAGGCTTCAAAAACCTTGCCGTGCCAAAATCAGATACATGAGCCTCAAGTTCAGAGTTCAGTAAGACATTCTTGCTTGATATGTCTCGATGAACTATAGGTGGAACACAATCATGATGCATATAAGATAAAGCATGAGCTATGCCCTTAACAACCGCTATCCTTTTTCCCCAATCCAACTCCCTGGCTCCTTCTTCATCGCTTAGCATGCCAGCCAAACTACCCCTCTCCAAAAATTCATAAATCAAGAATGTGTGCTTTCCTTGAGAACAAAATCCATGGAGTTTCACTATGTTGCGATGGCGTAATTCTGTTAAAGCTTCAACCTCATTGCTAAAGCTTTTTGTAGTCTCAATCTCTTCGTCTTGAACCAGATAATTCAGCCTTTTCACTGCAAACACTTGACCATCTGACATTTCTGCTTTATAAACCTTTCCGGTTCCTCCCTCCCCAATGCAGTACTTGTCATCAAAGTTCTTTGTAGCTTCAATGATGTCTCCGTACGCAATTTTCCCTTTAAAAAACCGTATTGGTAAGGGAATTTCCCTCCTTGATCTGCTTTCACGTGTTGAGACATTTCTGGAGTTCCGATGGTGGAGAAATGCAATAATACCAACCAATGCGAGTGAAAGAAACAAGGCACTTGTTATCGAAGCAACAATAATAACAAGTTTGCTTTTTTTTATCCCCCCCACCCTTTTCATTGGCTCTAGTGGTGCAGCGTCTCAAACCCTGAACTTCACCACACAAGTCTCTATTGTTACTATATGAATTCGGCTCAACTAAATGAAAGATGCTGCTATCAGGAAGTGGAACTTCTAAATTGTTGTATGAAAAGTTGACAGCAACCAAGCTCAACATGTTGCTGAGAGATGCAGGAATTGAACCACTGAGATTATTGTGGGACAAGTTCAGCTGCGCCAAACTTGTAAGCTTTGCGAGCTGAGAGGGTATCCCTCCAGAAAGCAAATTATAGCCCAAATCTAGCAAGTCGTGTAAACCTACAAGATTTCCGATTTGATAGGGGATTGTCCCATTTAACCTATTCCTTGTTGGTGAGAGAAACCACTGGTGGTGGCTTTGAAACACTCGGAGGGGATAAAACACACTGTTTTATTTCAACAAACAAGAAGCTTACAATACACAAAAAGCTTACAATACACACCCTCTCTTTCTCTCTAGTGTTTCTCTCTAATCTCTCCACACAGAATAACATAAGCTGAGCTACCTATTTATACACGAATTCAAAACAAGATATTTCAACCTTCAAGTGTGAAGGCGGCTGGCGGCTGCAGGTGTGGAGGCGGCTGGTGGCTGGCGGCTGCGGCTGGTCGGTGGGTGGTTGCCTTCCTTGACCTTCTGGATTGAGTTTAAGTTTCAACAAATCTCCCCTTTAAACTCAATCGAGGGATACCATGCCAAGCATGAACTTTAATCGGATAAATACTTTTCCTTTTAATGGCTTTGTGAAGATGTCAACAACTTGATCATTTGTGTTGCAAGATATCAGTTGGACTTCTTCATTCTTCACATGTTCCCGGATAAAGTGATGACGTGTATCAATGTGTTTGCTCCTCTCATGAAACAATGGGTTTTTTGCCAATGCGATTGCTGATCGATTGTCAATATAAATCTCCGTAGGATTTTCTTGAGGAAATCCCAAAAACTTCAGCATTTTCCTTAACCATATTGAGTGGCATACGGCTGAGTTGGCAGCAACATACTCAGCTTCATAGCTTGATAATGTTACAATCGATTGCTTCTTTGATGACCATGTGAAAGATGTGTCTCCCATTAAAAAGACAATCCCTGTTGTGCTTTTCCTTTCATCCAAATCTCTACCCCAATCACTATCCGAGTAGCCTATAAGATTAAAGTCTTTACTTGAGGTATAAAACATACCTTCATTCATTGTGCCTTTGATGTAGCGAAGAATTCTCTTGGCTGCATTCAAGTGAGACTGGTCTAGCGTCTCCATGTATCTGCTGACGAGTCCGACTCCGTAGAGTATATCCGGTCTGGTACATGTCAAGTACCTTAAGCTTCCTACTAAGCTTTTGAAGTAAGTTGGATCAACATTTCCAACCTTACTCTT
>Ga0325414_1003133_pt1 | contig 17098 bp, 11 predicted proteins | sample PopdelMetagenome_8_FD_206183 | JGI IMG/M metagenome (GOLD analysis project Ga0325414, IMG submission 206183) | Populus deltoides microbial communities from Bellville, Georgia, United States - Leaf-PdKOR-R3 | ecosystem: Host-associated > Plants > Phyllosphere > Phylloplane/Leaf | place: USA... | reverse complement strand
AGGCGTGTATCAAAGGCCTTCCTAATAACATGTTGTTTGACGAGTGGATGCTCATCATTTGAAAGGTTACTAAAAACATTTGCAGGCCAATAAAGAACTCTATTTCAATGACCCCCACCACTTTCCTTGGGAACCATTATAAGCCCTAACTGTTATAGTGCTTGGCAACATATACATTGAACCAACTAGCATTTTATCCAGTACATGCTTTGGAAGTACATTTAAAGTTGAACCATTGTCCAACAATACTTTTTTTATAGTGTAATCCCTGTACCTCACAGTGATGTATAGAGGTTTATTATGACTCGTTCCTCCAACATCAAGCTTATCTTCAGTGAAATACATGTAATTTGTCGCATGGATCCTTTCGACCAGATGCTCTATAGTCTTGTAGGCCATGTTTTGAGGCACAGATGCCTCATTCAACACTCGTTATAGTATATTGTGGTGGGGCTCAAAACTAAGGATAAATGAGATCAAGGATTTCCTGGCAAGGGTTTTTTTCAACTACTTTACCACATTATACTCATTGTGCTTCATCAGCTTTAAGAATTCACTAAATTCTTCCCTACTCACGGGTTTGTTTATTTCCATATCTTTGATGGCATCTACTGTAATAGCCTATAAAATTTAATTGATTTCAATATAATGCTTATTCATAATAAGTAGAAAACAAGAGTTTTTTTTGTCACGGTCCATCAATATAATGTCTAATGCAACAATTCTTAATTTATATTCTTCTTGAACTGTATATTTTATGATACTATTTATCATGTTGATAGCTAATCATCTTTAAGAATTCATATAGACTACATACACGTAAGATACAATAGCATTATAGAAATGAAAGGTACATAAACATCATGTGCAAAATATAAAGTTCATCAACACATCATAATTTACATATCCTAAATTTGAATATCAACATCATATAGTTTTACAAAATAGAAGTCATTTATTTGTACTACTACATAGATTATTACATGATCATCTGATTTCACAAGGTGCATATGATGAGATTGCTAGATGTCATGGTCATGAGATGATCCTATTACAAATCAAACTTGATGCAAGTGCATAAACATTAATTATGATATAATTGAGAAAATAAACATGTAGTTATGGTTAAGATTAATATCAAATATTATAGGTTCATGTTAATAACTTCACATCTTTATACAACAATAGTCCGAATTACTTTATTTAAGCTATGTTCGACAAACAACTAATGACATATATTATGGTCTAAGAATCCTTATACATATAGAATTCTTCAGTGCATAAATGATTTACCCTAACTGTAACCAATTTATATAGTTCCTTAAACATGATTTCTGGTCGAAAATAATACATTATAATCTTTCTTTCATCATATCGATAAATGCTTTCAACCAAGGCTATTCATAACACTCGCTTCTAGTTGTCCTAGTGTGGACACCATTAGCCAGAGTTATTCATCCTTTACTCCTGGCTATATAACATGAATACCATTAAGCGAGTTAATCTTATCGTTTGTTCCCAACTATCCAACATGGATACCATTCCGAGACTAATTTTGAACATTATCCCCAGTTATCTAGCATAGATGCCATTAGCCAAAGCTAATCTTTAATGTCTACTCCTGGCTATCTGGCATGAATGTTATTAATCAAAGTTAAACTTATCATTTGTTCATGATTATCAAATATGGATATCATTAGCCAAAGCTAATTATTATCATCTATTCTCGGCTATCCATTATGAATGTCATTAGCCAAAGTCACTCTTATCACTCATTCCTGGCTATCCAATATGGATACCATTAAGCCAAAGCCAATTTTATCACTTATTCCCGGTTATCCAATATGAATACTATTAGACAAAGCTAATCTCAATATTCTTTATAATTCATGGTTAATCAAGTAACAAAATTCTGATAGCAATACTTTATGTCCATGCTTGGTCAAAGATCTGACTCCTGTAGCACCTCCTAATCTATAAAGAGATCATTACTCAATATATTTTATCTCTAGGCATCATCAAAGATTATTTCCACACACACACACACACACACACACACATATATATATATGTGCACACACCCATATATAAAAATATCTTTTATATTTGTGTATTTTATTCACGTCATTGCATGATAATAATGTTATAATAAGATATCCATTCCGACTTTATTGAAAATCGTCAACGAAAACTATGTCATTATGACACCTAATATCATCAACGAAAACAAAGTAATTTTAACATTGAAAATTTTCAACGAAAATTGAGTCATTACAATGCTGAAATCATTAACGAAAACTGAGTCATTACGACACTGAAAATCATCAATGAGAACTAAGTCATGTTAACACTAAAAATCATCAATGAAAACCAAGTCATTATGCATTGAAAATCATGAACGAAAACTAAGTCATTATGACACTGAAAATCATTAACGAAAACTATGTTATTACGATGTTTCTTTTCCTAAGTTCATGCATAAAAGTCAATACTAAGTTCTCTTCCTAAAAGATCATACCATAACCTATTTATGGGCGTTGACCACAACACAATTAATCTCTAAGAGTATATAAAGCAAAATTAACATGTAAAGTCTTCAATCTATTACAATCTCACTCAATCATCATATTGTTAAAGAGGATCTATTAATTACCATTATATTCATGAAGGCCTTTCTTTCCTATTTTCTTCTAAAATAGCCGAAGCCCATGACTTTTCTCTACCAAGCATACTTTGTGTTTTTCAATATGATATCACCAAATTCTCATATATTATAACATGACATAATGTGTTACACGCATTTTAATTTATGAAGTTCTATTAGACATGTTCAAGAATCATGTTTATTTTCATAATCTCATCTAGTTCATCACAATGTTGTTAAGTAATATTCAATCAAATTCAAGCATTCACATTTCAAGGATTTCTTTCCTAAGTCTTCATAGTGGCTGAAATATAGGACATTCTTACCAAGTATTCATTTCATCATTCTCAATCATTTCATTTCAAATCATTAAATACAAGCTAGTAACTATTCTCACATTATGCATGAACTCAATTTCTATTATCTTATTTGTTTCTCTAAGGATGTTCATCATACAAGGGGGTTTCCTTCATTTTCTTCTCTTGGTCGAACATGTTGTTTCCATTCCTTCAAGTTTACTCATGTAAATGATCACTTTCATTCCAAATATGTCTATGTTAACATGTATTAATCATACATCAATCCTCTAAGTTTACAATTAAATAAGCTTTACAATTCATAATGTAAAACTAGAATATTGACATTTTAAAATTCTGTTTCAACCTAGACAATTTATCCCAAATACTTGTCAAGGTCACAAATTAACAAATTATATCATTCCATTATATTCTCCCTTCACTTCTTCAATAGGTCGACCTTAGCTAGGGTTTTTTATTTAACATGCATTAATTTTTTTTGTTATAGAATCTAAAAATATCCCCTTCTCATCCGAACCTTTAAACCTCTTCATTTAGTCTTTCATAATCAAGAGGTGTAAGAATATTAGGTCACCTCATGTATAGTTTTCTTCCCATTTTATCTCATAGTTTCAGAAAAATAAATGTAAGAGTAAGGGTCATCCTTACCACATGAATTTAAACAAAAATTAGGGAGGTGTTTTGGTGATTTTCTTCCTCTTCCACTATTGTTCCAGCCGACCTCCTCTCTCCCTCGTTACTTCAATGTTTTTAATTTTCTTCACCTTACCGCTACTCTTCTCTCACTCAAGTATCTTGTATGACTGACATGCAAGGAATTTCTTTGGTAAACTTGTAAGATAAAGGCTACTAGGGTTGTTTCCAGCTAGCCATGGGAAGAAGAAAAGTCATTATTTCTCTTTCCCAATGTATTTATACCCTCTCTTAAATTAGAGTAGGTCTTATTTGAATGTTGTGTTCTCTTATCCTAGTGTCTTTTAAGTGTTTATTGGCCAGTTCCTTTATTTTTTTCTCGGGTATTTACCTGGTCAATTCCTTTTTTTTACAGAGTTTTACATCTATAACCTCTTTGCCTCTGGCTTTTCGTTGCCTTTCTAATTCTTAAAGTGTAAAACACTTGTAACTTCAAGTTAATCCATAAATGTCAATCTGAAACATAGGAGCAAGACCCTCAATATTGGGATAATTTTTGTAATTATAAGGCAATGCATTATAATTCTCATTGTAGGTAATGGAAAGCCTTGTCAAGATGAGCTTTGGTGGACTACTCTTAGTATGTTGAAGCCTACACATCTTTACTTTCTTTCATTGGAAACTTATCATACCCACGACATCATTTTTTTCCTTCTTCTCTATTTGTAATAGACTACAAGTCATTATTTGCATCGCCTTCTAGTGAAACTTTTTATATTCATCGATGTTAGGTCCTAATACTTTATGGAACCTACAAAAATTGTCACTCTTTCTTGAACCTAATTCATTTTTTGTTGGCAACACCCGACTTACACTAACATGTCATACAACCTATCCATGGTTACCCTAAAAACCTTTTCTTTATTTCTTCTAAACTCCACAATATTTACCCCATACTACTAGAAGCATGATTAAGAATGGGGTTGAAATTGATGTTAGAGGTATCTTTAAAGGTTATCCATCCTACTTTGAATAATTGCATGAGCTTTCTCTTGAATGTTGAGCAAGTATTAATGTTATGGCCAAGGTTTTTGATGTGGTACTTACAAGTTAGATCTGGTTTATACTAATTTAGGAAGGAAGGTTTTAGTGGTGGAAATGGAAGAGGGAGCACATGACCTATGCTTAGCAATTTTACATATATTTATCCTAAAGGCATAGGTAGAGGTGAGAGTTGTTCTTGGTTTCTTTGGTAGGCTCCCTTTAAATTGTTTTCATCTTGGTTTTCTGGCAGGTTGGTAGGTTGGTTTGCCAGAAAAGGCTTAGCAAAGTTAATACTAGATATTTAGGAAGACATGGTCTGATAACTCTAGCTTTGGTAGCTTTGTGTTTTGTAATTATTTTTACCCTTATATCCCCCTTCCACATTGCCTACCTCAACATTGTTTTTCGTCCTAGCAAACCCTTTTTTTTGTAGGTTTTAATATTCTATCAGCTTTTATCCCTTGTTCTATTCTCTCAGCAATAACAATATCATAAAAATATTGGGTGAAACTACCCATAAAATGCTCATAATATAGGGACTTGAATGTATCAGTGAATATAGTCACCATCTATTTTTCTAACAAAGGTGGTTGTACATGCATTGTCTTATTTTTCCACCTATGAGTGTACTCTCTTATGGTTTTCTTATTGCTCTTCTCCATCACCATCAAGCTCGTTCGATCTAGAGCAATGTCAATATTGAACTTGTATTGTGTCGAGAAAGCGGCAGCAAAATCACTATATTTTTTAACACTTGTGTTATCTAAGCTCATGTTTCTATTTAATGCAGAATAAGTCAAATTGTCTTAGAAGAAATGGATGAGAAACTTCTCATCATGTAAAACTTCTTCCATTATGTTGCAATATGACATCAAGTGTGTATTAAGGCATTCCAAACCCATATACTTGACAAATTTTAGCACCTAAAACTTCTTAGGAACCACTACATTTGGCATCAGGCATGTCTCAACTGCTCTAACTAGGTTATAGATGTCAAATTCTTTAATAATCCTTAATCTTTCTTTCTAAATAGCCCACCTATCTTGTACAGGGCAATAAGAAGATTTAACCTCATGAGATCCTTCTATTGTTAGATCTATTATGGCGAGTCATCAGAATTCTCATTGTTACTTATGGTCTAGTAACAAGATTTGCCCTCAAGTTTTGTGAGTTGAGGATAATCAAAGCTGTTGGTGGCAGTAACATGGTTAGCTGCTGACTGGATATCTCTTCCCCAAACTACACTCATATGAGTTACTAGTCATTTGAGTCATATTATTCTTAATGTCTTCCAATGTTTTTTGGTAGTAGACCTCAAGGTGAGCCCTCTCTTTATTCTCTATCCTTTTATAAAAGCCTAATAGTGTAAACTCTAACAAGGTGAGCCATCTGATCCATGTTTCTCATCTTTTTCAAAAGTAACATGTTATTCCTATTCAGTTGATTGTTGTTGTTGTCAATCATATGGTTATGAAACTCGAGCAGTCCATTCTTTTCTTCTAAATGTTTTACCTTGGCTTTTTTTATCGAGCTTTTTCTTTAGTAAGTTGATCTTATTTCTTTTATTATCCAAATCAGTTTTGAAGACCCCGACAATTTTTTCTTTGGCTTTTGTTTCAGTCAACTCACCTTTCAGCATCACATACTTATTATATAACCTTTCATATTGCTCAATTTTGCTTTCTAATTCAGTTTGGGTCCTAGAAGATATATTGACCCTTTCTTGGCAATCATTGAAACTGGTTTTCAAAACCTTTAGCTCAATACTGGTTTGCATATAATATATTCCTAATTATCTTCGATCTTCCACATCTTGGTTTCTAGGCGCCTTTTTTTCATTAAGTTGATTCTCTAAAGACATGATTTTTTTGTCCTTTTTCTCCAACTGTTGCTCTACAAACTCTCTTCTTTTTTTTTTAAGTGAGGAGTTGCTTCTTTAAGGGCTTTATTGGAGCCCACCTTTATTTAGAGCTTTTCCAGTTGTTCTCTTAACTCTTCGTTATTGCTAATCCCTTTTTTTTGTTGGTTCAATAGCTTGCGAAGTCTTGGCTTCAAATCTAAGAGTCATAAGGATGGTGACTAGAAATAGATTTCTCCACTTTCGATATTTTTCACTAGTAACTAGATCTTTTAAACCATATGATTCCTTCTTGACCAATACCAAAAGCTTCTAGTCTTGCTTGATGTTTTCCACAATTTCCAAAGCAAATTGGTCTTTGAATAACCTAGAGAATTGAGATAACCTGGTCGTTCTTGGCATATGTTGTACGCCTCTAAGCTTCTTTACAACCAAAGTGAACATATCCAGTCACTCCAATCAGAAGCACCCACCATCTTTGCCCATAACTTATCAAGCAGTCTGTTACTATCATTCACGGGCTTTCTACTTCAGTTCTCCTTGCAAGATTCCTTGCAATTTTACTTTCCAATTTTCCTCGCTTAGGTCCTTCTACTCCTTTTTTTTTAACTATCTCTAATCTTTTTTATTAAACCAACAAAAGTTGTTAAATACTAGCTTCTTGGTTTCTACATGGCTAATCAGTTATATGTACAACTATTCTTCACAACATCTCATTGATCCTTTACAACCCTTATATAATGGTTTAGTGTTAAGATAGTTTTTGCTACTATCATCATAGTTAGATTTATCTGAGTGTTTTTATATACAACAAAAGTTATAGTCGCCTTTAAACTGATTATTTTAATGAGGTTTGGAAATAACACCAAACCAAAAATTCCTAAAGCAACTATTTTGCCCTTTTTTTTTCAAAAAATCTAGAGTCATTCTTCCTCCTTTCGAATACTTCTTCGATCATCTTCCACTTCATGCCACTAGCCCTTTTCTCCAATATCTTATGGAGATTTGGAACTTTAATCAATTTGGTCAATTCAGCTAGCACTTTTTCACGCCTTTGGTGGAAGTAGATTATATAGATTTCAAGGAATTTCAGTTAGTAAACCATACTCTTTCAAAGTAGGACACATGTCTACATTCCTAAAAGTAAATGCATCAAGACTTTAATTGATGAATTTTGCAATGACGCATTTGTGATTTCCACTATCTTCTCATATTTCTTCAAAAACCCATCCTCATGGTTGCTTTTCCTGTGTGAGATGAGCTTCTTCAAGTCATTTCCAGAGCAACTCACTTATGGGTGGCAAACCAAACAAACCCTTAACAACTGACCCAATTTTAACCCGATTAGGTTGACCTGAAATTGTATGTGTTTTATTCATAAGAATATTGTATTCCCTCTCATTCCCTAGCCAACCAATAAACTTCTATAGTGCCACATTTTGTTATAGGAATGAAATTGTAATTTAAAGATATTAATTTGCCATGTAATTTATTTTGTGCATTTGATGTAGATTTATATTTATGTTTTCAGATTTATGCACACTAACATTTTATCATCCTTATAATTTTATTCATCGCTATCGAAACTTATTTTAACTAAGACAATATATATAAAGATGACTGCATATCTAATTATCAAAGTCCTTTACTTATTTATTGATGATATATGCTAGATGAAATTTTGTGTTACATATATGTTGAATTTATTATAAACTATTGTGATAAGTAGATATGGATTACTTTTGAGTTATGATGATGAGGAAAGAGTCTAGGATGATTGGACTTTGGTTTATATTTTGAAATTGTGATATAAAGAAGTTGTTGATAACATGGTACGTTTCCAGTATAGGAAAAACTCTGTTAAGATTTCAGTAGAATATATATATAAACAAAAACTTTGATTTACAACTTTACTAGAAAATTAGCAAATACAAATGGAAATTCCGATGAAAATTTTTCTTCGGTAGATTAGGGTGAACTTTACCGACAGGATAATCCCTCACTATATCAATCAGTAAACACTGACAAAAATATGAATTAAAAAAATCCAAAAGGTACAATGACGTGTCATTTATACAAACAAAATCATCAACAAAATGAACCCGTCAGTGAAATGCATTTGTAAATTCGTCAGTAATAAATCTAGACATTTCTTCTTCTTCCTTTATTAGCTCTGCAACAAATGGTAGAACCCCTTTATTTTATCACAAATCAACCTTCCACCATAAATTTGGTCAGCCTGACACTTAATCTGTTAGCATCCCTTTTCTGATTCAATTTCTTTTTACGATTCCCCAAATCAAGTAAGCAAAACTATCCATTTTTTATTTAAACTCAATTTTAAAATGTTAATTTTTATTGCATGTTTTTGTTGTATATGTAGTTTGTTTGTGTGTTTAATTGTTTTATAGCTTTTTCCCATATAAATTTATTTTATAAATTTATGATTTGTATATATAAAGGTTTGTTTGAGATTTTGAAAAATTGAATTTGTTTGTAATTTGATAAAATTGATTTTGGATTTGTGATTTAGGTGTTCTATAATGAAATAAATAATGGCTTATTTAATGAGTTTGTTTTATATATTTGTCAATTTTATTATTGAGTAAAAAATTTCAGTTAATGTATAGAATTTGAATTTATATAAATAATTGATAATGATTTAAAAGTATTATTAAAATATATTGAATAAATTTGATTTAAGCCAATGTTAGCAAATTTATTTAGTTTACATAATTAGTTAATACATGTTGTCATCAATATTCAATATAGGTTTGATACAAGTAATGGATGATTATTCATGGATGTATTGAGATTCATCTGAAGGGTTGCGCATGACAGATTATTGTAATGGGGTTGAGGGTTTTATTAATTACATATTATCTAATACGAAATATTAGTGAAGATGATATTAGATGTGCATGTAAGAGGTGTAAAAATAAAAATTATCTCGATCCAGATGTTGTAATGATGCATCTTCTATATATATATAAAAAAAGGTTCCTAGAGAAATACCTTTGTTTGTTTGCACACGAAGAGCCATATGTTCCTTACGATACCATGGTAGAAAAGATGATTGAGTGAACTTCTAGTTCTAGCAACGTGAATGGATTTATAGATGGCAATAGGAATCCTTATAGGAATATGGTTATGGATGCGATGAGAATTAATCAAGGTTATACGAATGAATATCCAATCGTAGATGAAGAACCAAATATAGACACGACTAGGTTTTTTGAACTTTTAAAAGATTTTGATGAACCATTGTGGGATGGGTGCACAAATCATAGTAAATTATCAGTTATTGCACAGGTGTTCACCATTAAGTCAATTTATGAGTTGAGTAAGGCCAGTCACGAAGAAATTATTGAATGGGTGAGAAGCATTTTACCTGAAAGGAACAGGCTAAAAGAGAAATTATATGCTGCTAAATCCATGATGAAACCCCTCAGCCTAGGATACTAGAAAATTGACATTTGTTAAAACTTATTCATGTTGTGGCAAACTTGAAAATGCAGAGTTAACTGAGTGCAGAACATGCGGACATGCTCGTTATAAACCCAGAATTGGCAGGAGAAGGACTCTTGTTGCACATAAAAAAACTTATATACTTCTCAATCACTCTTAAACTGCAAAAGTTATTCATGTCTCCAAAGACTGATGAGCACATAACATGGCATCATTCACATAATATAGTGGATGGAGTCATGGTGCATTTATCCAATGGTGAAACCTAAAAATATTTTAATATGGTCCACTCTAAGTTTTTAATGGAATCAAGGAACATGTGTCTTGAGTTATATATAAATGGATTCAGTTCATTTTAGTCATTTATTGCTTCTTATTTTTGTTAGTCAGTGATAGTTTACAACTTGCCATTAGTGATGTGTATGAGGTTGGAGTTCATGTTTTCATCTACGATCATACTTGTTCCTAATAGTCTAGTTCAGAATATAAATGTTTGTCTTTGACCATTGATTGATGAGTTGAAGTAATTGTGATTATCCAAGACTTTGACTTATGATGTCTTGAGGAAACAAAATTTTTAGATAAAGGCAGTTATGATGTGGACTATCAAAGATTTTCCTGTGTATGGAATGGTTTTTAGTTGGAGCATGTATGGAAAATTAATATGTTCATATTGTATGGAAAATAAAAAGGCCTTCACGTTAGAAAATGATGTTAAAACATCTTTTTTTATTGTCACCGATGGTTCTTGCCAACGAATCACAAGTATAGAAAGAACATAAACGAGTTCTTTATTGGTAGATTTGAAAGGGGTACTGCACCACCGCTACCATCAAGTAAAGAATTGTATGATATGGTGTCGCAGTACGATGACATTATGTTTGGTTTTCAATCTAGTAAGTAGAGATTTCTTGGTTTTGATGTGACCTACAATTTTATAAGATAAAGTACTTTATTGGAGCATCCTTTTTGGAAGACCAATATCCTTCGTCATAAACTCGATGTCATGCACATTGATAAAAACATATTTGAAAACAATTTAATATGGTTATGGACGTGAAAGGGAAGACATAGAACAACATAAATGCTAAAATGGATATACCTTTGTTTTGACCATAAAGATATAGAGTTGATTTATGATGGGTCACGGGTCACAAAGCCCAAAGCCAGATTTGCCTTAGATAAAAATGCATAGTTACTTATCTACTAATGGATTAAGAGTATGTATTTTCCTAATGAACATACTTTGAACATATCTAAATTGATGAATTTAGAGAATTGCATATTGTATGAAATGAAGAGTCATAACTGCCATGTGTTTATGCAAACACTCATTCCACTAGCTTACTAGGATTTATTGCCAAATGGGATATGAAGTGCACTCACAGAGATCAGTCACTTCTTTAGAGATAATTGCTCCAATAAGTTGTATACAAAACACACGGATATGCTTGAAAGGAATATCGTCCATACAATCTGCAAACTTAAGATGATATTTCATTCATCATTCTTTGACTAAAAGGAGCATTTACTCATATATTTATCGTTGGAGGCCCAATTCAGTATAGATAGATGTATCCATTCGAGATGTTTTAGATTGCACATGCATCGTAATTAAATTTCCTATTGTCTTTTTTTAGAAAAAATTCAAGACATTTATGAACGTAATTTAAGAACTTAATCTTAGTATAAAACTTACCCAAAAGTGCTAGAAACTGTTCTAGAAGGGTGTTAGTTTTGTTCTTAACTATGTTTTTTTTTCTTCCCAAAGCTTCTTCTCCCTCAAACCTTTTGGTCTCCCCTCATTTTTCTTATGGTGCTGCCATTTTTAACCATTATTCTCCCTTTAATTTTTTTTTTATTTTTTGTTCTAAATCCTCACTCAAACCCCCCTAACACTCTCAAGAATTGATTCGTATGTGTTTCTCTCTACAAGATCTTTGATTGAAAAGTGATAAAGAGAAGAAAATGGCTCCCCCACCCCCCTCCTATTTTTACTTTTGATATATGTTGTTAGCCCCCTTTTCTTCTTAGTGCTGATAGATTTTCTCCTTTTTTTTTTGTTCCCTCACTTATTCATGTCTTTTTAATTTAGTCCCTAATTCTTAATGTTTCTCATATTAGGCCCTACTCTCATCATTATACACTTCGTCTTTCTCTTTCTGCTTATGTTTACCATCACATTTTAAGTTAATAATTTCATACCTCATTAATGGCCTCTTCTTCAAGTAATTAAATTCATTCATTCATTTTCTAAGGACTTACATTTCCTTTCATGCACTACTAAGAGATAAAGAACAATTAATAATTTTTGAAAAAAAATTTCAATTAACAAATGCAATTTCAGGTTTACAAATGTTGAAGATGCCCAAACGATAACATCAACGATGAAATCATTGATGGAAGTGTCATTTTTTCAAATGAGTCAGGTTTCCAAAAATCTTGAATGGAAACCTATAATTGATGCATGGTTCAGAAAGTTTAGGGTTAGTATTAACTTAAATAATTTTTTAATTATTTTAATTCGGTTAGTTTATTAATATTAATGAACTAATTCTTTTACGAATTTGAACTCCAAGGAAAACTTTTATTGGGATAAGGCTGACAACACTGTTACTATAAGGGTTTGCGAGAATCATACTGCAACTAGGTAAAATTGAAATCAAAATAAATATTTATCCAAATGTTAAAATTTTATTTTTCATTTATTAACCGATAATTCATTTTTAACATATAGGTTGCGTGATTTTTGATACGGAGCTAAAAAAGCCAAAACATATGTTAAAGAAAGAGAGCTTCTAGTTGGAAAGATGTTGTGGTTTTGAAGGATTTCAGACCTCCGTACTTCTTGGGGCTGTATGGACAGAATATATTTAGGATGTAATGTCTGAGTGTTTTATGTGACGGTCGCAATCCGGTGTGGAGAACCGGAACATGCAGATTCACGGTTCCATTATCATGCATACTAGTGAATCCATTTTGTTCATTTCGCATGCAAAGCGGATGGTAAGATTTTTTTTTTTTTAATTACATCTATTTTTTAAAATTGTTCTTTTATATGAATATGTTTAACTAACAACAGTTTTCTTTTGCAGAATACGATTCTTGGATGTGCACCAAGACCAAATTAGCTTTTTGTAGAAACATACATATGAAATGATGACCATCAAAAAAGGATGCAATAGCTTGTGGATAGCCGAGCTCTGTACTTTGTGGTATGTTAGATTTCAATAATTTCTCTTCTTAGTTTTTTTTTAATATGCTAACTCTTTTTTTCAGGAAGCATATAACTCCCTATTGTAAGAGAGATACAGGAAAAATCCTTTAACTCATCTAGAGATCCGAAACTGTGGTTGGAGGCAGGATCTTCTGGTGGACTCGATTAAAATCGGGTTTACATTAAACCAACAAGTTGAAGCTCGAATGACCCATTTTGCTTCTGAGATAAAACGACTTAGTGATGAGATGGTTGAACTCTGGCGATTGTATGTACATGGAGCTAAATCATATATGGGTGGTACAAGTGCTCCCTCTTATTGGCCTCACGGTCCTGACGAAGACCCACCTCCTCTATTTTCCAGCCCCTCTATTCTGATGAATTGCAATTGAACTGATAAATTTTTAAATTTGTAATAACGATTTTATTTCTATTTTAATTTAATTTCTTTTAATTATTTTCTACTCATTTTATTAGATTTTTTATAAAAAATATATTTTATTAAAATTACTAACGATCTTACCAACATATTAAGTCCATCGGTATATTCTAGAAAGTTGAAATTGAATTACTAGAAATGTCATTGCCACATTTTAATCACCAACAAAATTAAATCATCAGTAATATTATAAAAATCACCAATGAAATTACAAACAATTTTTTTGTCAATGAAATGTCATGTTCATATATGGAAATTCCGACAAAATAAAACATGTAATTTTTTTTTGTTTGGCGTGCTTTTTCTGTTTATAAATTTATCGGTGATTACAATACTGATAAAATGACCGACATAACATAAATCATCGAGAAAAGTTTTTTCAATGAACAATAACTATCTGTGAACCTGTTGGTAAAACTTATATCGATAGAATCATTGTCTAACTATTGACGGAATATTCTATTGATGTAAAATTCTAGTAGAAACATAAAGTTATAAATAAAGTTACAAAAATAAATTTATAAGAAAGATAAATTACAGAGAAAATTTGAATTGAAATTATGAAATGCTAAAGGGTTAAGTAATTAGAATAAAGAAGAATCTCTTGAAATTCTAACTCTAAGACCTTGTTATTCGAGAAAGAAAAAGTAATCGACATACAAGTCAATTTATAACTAATAAATTCATAATTAGGATTACCAGTAGAATCAATTTCAAATAAGAAAATAAATAATTTAAAATTAATAATACTTTGAATTATTTTTTAAAAGACTAATTAAAAAAACTTCTTCCATTGGAAGAATTACAAGGATCTTCTAGAATGCTTGACCATGAAATCTCTCAAATCAACTTAGTTTTTCAGCAAATAAAAAATTTACTTAGTTTTTTTTAGCAAAAAGATAGTTTTGAAGTTTGCCAATATCAGCTGTGCCTGATATAATGAATATTAATGGTGCCACTAATCATGTTAGTAAGCCATTTGTCAATTAATTATTGCATAATTAATAATCACATGTCTTTTGTTTAAGATGTTTATTTTGAATATCAGTATGATTGATGTTTAGGATTTTTATTTTATTTTTATTTTTGAAATATATAGTGTTAGTCTTCTAAAGGAAAGAGAAGGATTACAATACTAAATTTTGGTTTCTATAAATTAATTTTGATTAAAGATTTAAGCATAGAAATTTATGCAATCAAATCCTATTTATTAATTTAAATTTTAAGATCATAATTTATCAAAAGATAATAGATCATGTTACAAGAAATATGATAGGATCAATCCTTTCAAAGTTATCTATAATTTAGAGGGGGAATTAGAAAGAGATGAAGAAGAAGAAAACTACTTTTATATCCGCTAATATTACAAATCTTGATCTTAAATGGAAGCCTATACATTTATGTTAGGAATTAAATGGATTAGAACAAAATTCAAGAACTTGAGGGGGGAGAACACCAAGAAAACAAAGCGCTACCCCGTAGAGCGAGTCCTCTTGTGAAATGGAGCTTCGTCTTTGGTCACGCCAACGTCTCTAATTTTCTCCATTTCCATCATTTGTATTTGTGTATTTACTCCGAGAGTTGCACTTTGAATCAGATTTGAACACCCATAATGTGCGTTTTAATCTGTCAATCAATCCCTTGCCATTTATATTATTCTTGGAAGTTCGTGGACATTCATTACCTGTAAACTTTGAACGTGAAGACCCTTCCATTTTCTCTCTCCCAAAATGCAGCCGAAACCCGGAAAAAGAAGCAGATCCTCTTTCACCTTTTTCTATCTTATTAGCGTCCCTCGATTCATGGTGGAAACTCGCAGACCTAGATGACGACTTTGCCAAACTTCTTTCTTCCACTACAGACTTGGGCGAAATTTTATGCAAGCTTGAGTACTCCAGAACTCTTCTAATTTCCTCTTCAGATTCAAGCAAAAGCTTCGAACCCTTTTCCTTCATCACCGCACTTGTCTCCACCTCTGACTTCTGTAGAGGCTTCTTCTCCATTAAACTTCTTTTCTTTTCAGACTTTCGCAAGAGATTTTTCATGCGAGATAGCTCTTTTTCCAAGCTCTCAATTCGTGAGTTTGTAGAGTCCATTTCTACCTTGAGCTGAGCTGCTTCTCGTACTGCTGCATCTAGTCGGAGGATTGAGCCCAGAGTTATGGAGCCTCTAGTTTGATGACTGCGTGTATAATGGTGATTAGTTGTGGTGGGGGTTGTCAAGACTGTCCGGCGAGTGTTTAGCTGCTCGACCAACATGGCTCGTACTATGAATCTTAAAGGCAGTCTAGGGTTTTGCACTGCGTGTATGAGACATTGAGTTGAGAGCTTATCACAGTCTATGAAATTGCAGATTTCAATCTTCTGCTCTTCTGTTATCGAGCTACTATGTTCCTGTGGTGAAAAACAAAAAGAAGTCACGACAAAAAGAAATTTACCTCCTAATTACCAAGCAGGAGATCAGGGAGAAGAGATTAACCCTTCAGGAGCTGTACAAGGTGTAAAACATGAACGAATTAAGATCAGGAACCAGAATTCGTGAATATTAAACAGAAGTTCGAATATTGCCTTCTCAAGAAAGATTGCTTTTATTTTTAGGTTTGACCTTTTACTAAATAAAAGACAAAAGAGAAGGCATTTGAAAACCAATTAAATGTGAACAGCGAGAGTACCTGAATGTAAAGGTCCACAATCCTGTACAGCGCGTCGTGGCTCTCAAACCTACATTGCATACACTCACCGACTATTTGAAAATCGTCGGTTGCCAGGTTTATAACGTCGTCAACACAACCATCCAGCATTTCATCGCTCTCTCCCGTCGAATTTAACGCTTCAACGCACCTACTGACCAAAAACGCTGTCGTTTCAGCCTCTGGAAGCAAACGCAAGCAGGAACAGAAAACGACCCTCGCTAACTCCCTCTCAACGGTGATGGCCCGAAGGAAATACGTTTCCGTTATCTGATTCAAGTTCTCTTCATGTTTCCCGTTCGTCTCCGTCATGCCAAGTAACTCAGCTGCTATTCGTAAGGGAACAACGTTGAACGGCGTTATGACAACGTGGGTGCCATAGCAGAAGTCTGCTGCCAGAGCAAATGTTTCGGGCGTTATGTTCAATGTCAGAGTTATTTCGGAGAGCCCCGCCAGTTGACGTCTTAAATAAGAGCTCCTTGATGTCAGCGGATCCTATGAAAAAGATTTCGATAAATGTTTACTACTGTACGGCACCATGACTTTTCATTAATTGCTACTATTCATGATTTTTGGACAAGAACGAAGAGATCCAAGAGAAAGTTGCTTCAAGCGCACAATAAGCCACCATCTTTAAAATAAAATAAGCAACAACTGGTTTTCCTAGAGGGCAAACTTCCGTCTTACGTACCCTCCATTGATTCATTAATGGGGCAATTGAAATTTTGTGGGAAAACTTAATTTGCATGGAAGAAATGTATCTTATTATTACACAAGTACCATAGTCTC
>Ga0325414_1003132_pt1 | contig 17102 bp, 9 predicted proteins | sample PopdelMetagenome_8_FD_206183 | JGI IMG/M metagenome (GOLD analysis project Ga0325414, IMG submission 206183) | Populus deltoides microbial communities from Bellville, Georgia, United States - Leaf-PdKOR-R3 | ecosystem: Host-associated > Plants > Phyllosphere > Phylloplane/Leaf | place: USA... | reverse complement strand
TTTTTTGGCCATCAGCGGTGGAAAAGGTAAAGAGAACATCAAAAACCCTAAACAGATTTTTGAGGACTACTGTACAATCCTTCCCATTCCTCAATGGCTGCTAAAAAAAAACTCAACAAAGAAAAAAAGTGGAACTTAGTTGGGGGAAAAAAAAAAAAAACACAGGAACCAACTTCCACTTCTTCATTGATAACATGTTGGTTCAATATCTTTGAGAAGTCCAACTATCTGTTGCATGCTTGGTCGCTTGGAGTTGAGATCAGCTGTGCACAGATATCCAATCTTGAGGGCCTCCTCCATTTCACGTTCTGGTCCAGTATTGCGAATTTTCGGATCAATTGCTCTGGACCCTTCGCTCTTCCTTACCAATCCTCTAACCCAACTAACTAGAGTGGAGTTTTTCTCTTCAGCATAATCATCTCCAATTGGCTTTTTTCCAGTAATTAGCTCAAATAAAACAACACCAAAGCAATATACATCAGATTTTGGAGTAGGGCTGTCGTTGTCTGGATCAGTAAACTCTGGTGGAACATAACCAGGTGAGCCACGAGCAATCTCCTCATCTAAACCATTGCCAAAGATCTTGGCCAAGCCAAAATCAGATAATCTTGGCTCCAAGTTATAATCTAGATAAACACTACTAGCTTTGACATCTCTATGAATAATTGGAGGCGAGCAGCCATGATGAAGAAATGCCAATGCACGAGCAGTTCCAAGGGCAATTTTGTGTCTGAATCTCCAGGTTGTTAATAACCCTTCAGAGCCAACATTTTGAATTCCATTATTGCCATCTTCCTCCCATGTTTCTGTGCTCCATTCTTCAGTTGTTCGGATCCCAAGCGGCAAGTCATGGAGCAAATTTTGCAAGTTCCCGTTCTCCATATAATCGTATATTGCAATTCTTTGATCCCCGGCTAAGCAGTAACCAGTCAATGGTACAAGATTGGGGTGCTTAATTCGACCAAGGTACTCAAGTTCTCTGGCAGCTTCTTGGTCTATCAATGTGGATCCATGGACCAACACTTTTACAGCTACCTGAATTCCTCCAGGAAGAAATCCCCTATATACAGGCCCAAATTTCCCTTCAGCTAAAAGGGTGCCTCTATCAAAATTTGAAGTTGCAGACAAGAGGTCTGCAAATGTGATATTCGACAGTGGCTTCTCAAAAATCACTACTGGAACTGAATTTGCCTGCTTGACATCAGCAACCCATGTTGTCGAATCAGTCTGGAAGGAAAACGGGCCTGAGATATTTTGCTCTTCCTTATACGAGGTTTGCTTTGCTTCCCACATTTTGGATTTCCTTCTACAACCAAAGGCAAGAAATAGCAGTCCAGCAAGCATGAAAACCACGGAAAGGGCTAAACCCAGAGAAAGCTTTAATCCCTTGTGGTTGGAGACTTTTCTTTGAAAAAGGCCTGGGTTTGCAGCAATTGGGCAGCTGTCTAATGATCCAGAGAAGTGTGATTGGAAGGTTTCAGGGGAAAATTCTGAAGCACAAAGGGTTAAATTGTTGCAGGAGAAATTGTAGCTCTCCATCCAAGGGAGATTTTCCAAGAGGGAAACTGGGATTTCTCCACTCAAATTGTTTAGTGACATATCAAGAACTTGAAGGTTTTTGATAGTTAGCAGAGGGATTCTGCCACTGAGATGATTCTGAGAAAGATCAAGTGTGTGCAAATTACTCAATTGTGTGATTTCACTCGGAATGTGACCAATGAGACTAGTTTTAGACAAATTAAGATATTCTAATTCTGAAAGCATATCAATTCGCGGGAACTCTTCTTCAGTAAATCTATTGAATGCAAGATTAAGGTGCTTGAGATTGGAGGCATGACTGAAATCATGGAAAATTTCTCCACTGAGCTGATTATCTGACAAGTCCAAATAAACCAAGCGTGACCAATTGTAGGTAGAATTGAATTGTACCTGAGAAATGTGACCTTCAAACTGGTTTTTGCTCAGGTCCATCACCTCCAACAGCTCCTGAAACACACCCATTACTGAACCCTGAAATGAATTCCCGGAGATGTTAAGGATAGTGATGGACTTCATTAGCGAGAAATCCGAGTCCCGCCCTTGAATCCCATTTCCTGCAAGGTTTAAGGTTTTGAGCTTAGGAAAAGCAGCACCAAAACCATCTGGTAAGGATCCATCCAGCTTATTCATTGAAAGATCAATAAAATACAGTGACTGGCAACTCAGAATTCCCGATGGAATGCTTCCTTCAAATCCATTTCTTTCGAGTTTAAGCACCCTCAAACTAACAAGAGAGCTTATTGCAGCAGGGATTTCACCAGAAAAGTTGTTGCTTGATAGATCAATTGTTTCAAGCACGCCAAAATTACCAACGTTGCTGGGAAGGGGCCCAGAAATCTTATTCGAAGAGAGATTGAGGAGATTCAGAAAGCCTAAACTCCACAAATCTGAAGGAAAAGATGTGATTTTGTTGTTGCTAAGATCCAAGGTTTGTAGCTTGCTTAGTTTACCAATAGTGGTATCAGGAATAGAGCCAGAGAGGCCTAAACCAGAAGCCAGAAACTTAACAACACGTTCTTTTTTGGCATCACAGAACACACCTTGCCATGAACAAACAGAAGCAGAAAAGTTGTACAGCGGAGAAGAAGTTAAGCCCATGTTCTTCAAAAACTCAGAGAGAAAGAAACCATCTGTATTGGGTTGTTGACAAGCCAAAGGCTTGAAGAACAGAGAAAGAATCAATACAGAGACAAAGAAACCGAAACCCATTTTGACTCAAAGACTAAAACTTCCAAACTTGAACCAAAACCCCAAAACCAGCTCAACCTCTCTAGTGCTTCAGAACAAAACCACCGCTACAGCATTTATGCTTCTGACTCCATCTTAGTTAATACTTTATGGCTCATTCAACTCCATTAAACACCACTAAACAGAGTGTTTTGAGGTGTTTTAAACACAAAGATAAAAACTAGGGCTTAAAACTCTCCAAACCCACTGACCTATAAGCTTGTGGTAATAGTGCAATGCACAGAAAGGGTCAAAAATGGAATCTGAAAGACCAAAAAATGGAAAGCTACTATTGAGATTTCAAAAGGGTATCAGAGGATTATGGAGTTTCAAAGGAGAACGTGAGCTTACCTTATCTGGTTTTGCAAGAAAAGGTAAAGCCAGCAGAACAAACAAACAACCCAAGTGAAGAAGCACTTTTGTCTATGTGCTTACTTTCTGCTTACTTTCTGCTGCATGTATTTATAATCAGCTAGTATTTATTTATTTTTTTCGTTTTTTTTTTATGGTACTAGTTAGAAATACAGATAATAATGTTTTAGTTTTCAAAACCAGCGAGGGTCTAATTTAATTTATAATCTGAGTTATTGAGTTAATTTATAAATTATTATTCAGTAATTTTATTCAAGAAAATTTTATTTTTTAAAATTAATTTAGTCAAGTCTCCCTTGAAATTAGTCAAATCTTATTTAAACAATTTGAATTAAAATCCGAACCCAATCATGTTTGAGGTATAAGACAAAATATAATAATCATGTTAGTGTTTGTGTTTAATATTATAATAAATTATATTTTTTAAAAATATTTTTATTTAAAAATATATTAAAATTAAATTCAATTAAATTTTTTTAATAAAATTTCATATTTAAAACTATTTCAAAAGAGTCCATTCATTCTCCAGCTTAGGTTAATTTATGTTTCAATAACATTTAAGAATTTATGTTCGGACCAAAGCTTTTTGTTGAAGAAGTTGTGTTGAAAAGAAGAGACGGGAAAGAGAGTGGGATTTTATTTTATTTTGTTATTTTGTAGGATTTTTTAGATAAATAAAGAAGAAGGTATTTTTAAAAATTAATTTTCAATATTAATTAGAATTGAGCAAATCAGGGTTTGCCCTCTAATTTTTTTTGGTTATTTTTTATGAATTAAATTTCATTTAAAATTCAAATCAAACTTCTAAAAATAATTGCAAATACAAAAATTAATTTAGCCATGTGAATTGAATTCCGTTCATGGTTTCCTAAACAAGATGAAAATAAATTTAATTATATTTCTTTGAACACATGAATTTAAATTTTTTATCAATTGAATATTATAATTGAATTTAATTATAGTAAAAAAACTACATAATTGAATTTATTGGAATAAAATACTAAACTACATAATTCAATCTAATTATAATGTTTGAAATACATGTGGAAATGAATTACATTAGTAATCTTCGACTATTCTGCTATCAATTTAGAAATTATTTTCACAATATAAATATTTATTTTTTGTTCAAATGACACTTATATTTATTCAGAATGACATGAAATGTAGGCATTTTAAAGAAGTTATTAATAGACTTATCTCATACTAACATTTTTATTAAGCATTTACCGGAAAAAATAAAAAATATATATTCATAAAAAATAAAATTCATTTAAGATATTTTCATTGGAATAATGAGAAAAAAGATTATAGATATATTCCAATAAAAACTCTTGAGTTTTTATTAAGCAAAACTTAAATAAAAATAAATATTAAACCAATACAAATTACATCATCGAAATAGAATGAGTAAAATAATTTTAACAATGTTAATAATCAGAAAAAATGTCACAATTCTTACTTTTAATAATGAAAAAAATAAAAATAAAAATAAACTTATACAGTTATACTAATCATTATTGGCTAAAGTTGAAGATAAGTGACAGAAGAAGTATAATAAAGTAAAGTTGAAGAGCAGTAATGACTTCATATCATCTTCTTTATGCTGTCTAAAAATTGAACTTATTGGACTAATCTCGAAGTCTCTTTTTAGCTGCCCAATCGGGACCATTTTGGCAGCAATAAAATAAAATAAATAAAATAAAAAATCGACCATAATTTGGACCGTCAACATGGTATGAACATCGAGTTGGTTTAGGCCCCCACAAAACTTGAGTACTTCTCGAGTGATTGTTGGATTTTTGTAGTTTCTTGACCTTGCTGTTAAAAAAGATATATATAGTTGTAAAATTCGACCCGACCCGACCTGAGTTGAAGAAAAAATAATAAAAAAAAAACTCGGTGTGACTCGATCAAAATTCGATAACCCAATCAAAACCTAGAACCCGAGACTTAAACCGGACCAGGTCTAAAAATTATGAAAAAAATATCTCTAAATCAGTTTATATGATAATAAAACTAAGTTTTATCTTAAGATAAATTTAAAGATATTTTTTACTAAAATATATATATATATATATATATATATATATATCTTAAGATTAACAATTAATTTGTATTCTCAGCTTGAAGTGTTGCTAGTCTAGCACCTTTGTGTGTGCTCTCTCGTAAAGGGTATGCGAGGAGAATTAAATGTCTGAACTACCCTTGCTATAACGAAAGTAAAATACATTTTGCAAGGATTATACTGTCTTTTCCCATGAATAATTGAGAATGTTTGTTTTTGTGGTTGAAATTCTTTTTCATCTTCTTGTAAACTAGTTTTTATATGAAAATATGTATTTTTAAGTGTTTTTCAATAATTTTTTAATGTATAAATATAAAAAATAAAAAGATAAATTATGAAGTGTTTTTCAATAATCTTAAAAATAAATTAAATTGTCTTAAAAAATATATTTTTAATTAAAAAACTTTATTAAGAACACAATCAAGTTAAAAAAAATTAAAAAAAAAACTCGAAATGAGAGCCGAGTAGTGATAGATTTGAGGATCCGACAAAGAAAGGATGAGGAAGAAGCAACCTTAATTAATGATTTGCATTGATTGAGGGATCGGTGAAGAGTAACAAGAAATCAACCGACAATGTTATTTATTATTAGCTTCAAGAACATTAATATCCTCTCATGCCAGCAAACTTATTCTTTAAACAATGGCTTCATTAATTGTTCATATAATAATAATAATGAAAACACCATGATTCATGAACTTCTTCAGCCCACTTCACAGAGAACTGTCCTTTTACCACTTCGATCCGACGTCACCTTGGAGTCACATGCACCATATACCTTTTCAAATTAAAAAAAAAAACCTTATATTATATATATTACAATTTTTCTATCAAATAAAAAAAAATTCGAGCTGCATGATACCCTATGTCTTCTTGAGTGAAACTCTCTGCAGCTTATAAAGTAGCAGTCTTGATGCTCAAAATATGAAGAGTCCTGATTCCTCTGGAAGTAATACCTCTCCTGTTGATTTCACAGCTGCTTCCCTTGAGGTAGAAGAAACAAAGAGAGAAATTAAATAAAAACCCAGATAGGAATTATACATTTTGAAACAAAACAAACCTCATCATTTTTAGTGTTGTCATGTAGTTTTTTTTAGTGTTGATAGAGTCGTCTCAGTGAGTTTTTTATGATGATAGGATGGTGTACACAACATAGCGATGACAAGTCCCTAACAAAGTTTTTTTTTTCTTTCGAGTATGTATAACATTGACAGTTTATTTTTTATAATTAATTATTATATAAAAAAATTATCTTATTAGATGTTATTTTTTTAATCATGTTATTAAATTAATTGAGTTTATTGAATCTGATAAAATTAATGATCCAAATCTGATGTATTTTTCATAGTTTATTTGATGAAGCGCTTATCTAGTTGATATTTATTTCCCGACCGGCTATTTTTCTAAGGGAGACAAAGTTTAATGTTGATATTTACTATCAAGAAAAGGATTTAATTTAATTCAAGCAACAAGGTGAAGAATGATTAACCTGCATAAACCATAGCCAATGGAGTGATTAAATATGATGTAATGTTCTTGAAACAATACCAGACACCTCAGAACCATCATCTAATAAACATCTAAGACCTTGTTTTAAGGCTGTCCTCAGGTATCTTTAACCACACAAGTGATTTAAACAAACTTCTCAATCAAGGCAACCCATTTAAGGGAGCTGCAACATTGTACAATTATTATGCGAACTTCCATTATTTCCTTACACAAACCAGAAAGAAGAAATTAAAAGCTCATTTTGTACATGTTCAAAGTTCAAACAAGGGCTTTTGGTGATCGGTAGACATGCTGCAGGCGTGATGATTGCCACAACAAATGCATTCTTAGTTATAAAAAAGATCATTTTTATTAAAAACCAATCGAATTTTGCCCAAGTCAACCAAATCGTGTATGTATTAACCGAAATCAATATAAAACCCGACCTAAAACAGGTCTCCGGTGAGTATCAGGGTCTCCGGTGAGTATCAGGGGCACATAATAGGAGTAGAAATGAAGTTTGCTTCCACTGGCCAGTGATGATGTTATTTCTGATAACCCGCATGAAACTGGCAATGGTATCAATCATCACCACAAGCACTCCATTAAAATAAGCTCTTACCCATTATTGACAGCATTTGTGCTTCTCTCTTAACATGATGCAGGATTCTTTTTTACGCATGTGAGCATCTCCAAACCATCACCCCAAGAAATGTTTATTAAAGTAGTGTCCTGGTGCTCAGTGTCATCCACATTATGCTAGTGAGCTCCCTCATGGACCACTGGAAAACATGATCTTTCTTTGTTCAATCTGACTGTTATCAATAAAAAATTGTGAAAAAATATGAATAAATCAGTTCAGCTATTTAGAAGAAAAATCCATTAACATAAATTGAAGGCTGGGCAACAACTTAACAGGTACAGCTTTCCCCGGGACAACCAGATCCATGTAACAGGTGAATTTCATGGCCATTTTTTCAGAACCTGTTAATGAGACCAGACCAGTCTCAGCAAATCAACCCAAGACTCAGTTTATCTCCCCGGGTCAACTACAAATATTTTTTTTTTCAATTTTATCCGAAACAACATTGTTTGAAATTCACCTAGTCATAGGGCTAACCTGCAACCAAAGCCTTGAACATGGCCAGAAACTAAGCCGGATGTGATAGCTGTGTAAAAAACAAGGCCGGCCACCGCACACTATGTTCTCTAATTATAACTTGTAAAGTTCTTCAATTAACAGGAAGATAATACATTTCTCAATACATGAAAGCCTTTTTCAGCTCAGTCATCTAAGGTGTTACAGATAACAAAAGTCCCTCCCCAATAAATATAACCAAAAGAAAAAAAAAATATATATATATAGGAAACAAAATTGGTAACATCGTAGATTTTACGTTAGGTCGCCCTGGCAAAATTTTGGCCAAACATAGCAACAATTACTACATATAATATAACAGCATGTCGACAAATCATGATCCCACAAAATTGATAGCTGTATTGATCGCTTCATATCCTGAAAGGCTGGTTTTCAGACCTAGATCCGTCCATCTTCGCCTTCTTAACTTGAGTTTTCTTTGTAGCCAATGCTTGGAAAAGGTTTGGTCCGTCAAAGTTGTGCTGAGATTGCCTTAGCTTCTTTCTCTTACCTCGATCATATTCTTCATCCCTGTGGAAAATTGAAGTTGCACCATGGAGAACAAGATTAAAAATTACAGAAAAGCAGGTCCAATAAGCAAACTAACTTTTAGCAACAACCCTTTCTGTAAAAGGTTATGTTAATTTCCCTTTCATTCTAATAAAGAAAGGTGAGTAAATGTGGAATTCAAACTCACCACTCATTTGCTACATAACCAATGCTGAGATTTTCCACACCGTTGGATTCCACAATCTGAGGTGGCAACTCTATTCCATCCCATGGTGCAACTGTAACAAACAAAGCAAGGCCAAAAAGCAACTTTCAGCAAGTCAAACTGTAAATCAAATGCAGCAGAGATGATCTTGCAAGCTAGATAGCCTTTCAGCTTGAAAGGAGTTCAATTTCCAAACAAGAATTTAGTCCCAACTACATGTAAAGAAATCGCATGGTCTTCTGTTTAGTTTGATGTGCCTTTCCTTCACGAGGAATTAGTAGGTGGAGAAAGATGGTATTGTAGGATTGCACTAAGGATTAAAATGTCTAAGCAAGCGATTCAATCCAGCTTTCTGCCACTGCCACAAAATCAAACTTTCAAGTCCCAGTTGCATGAATTTCCATTCCAGGGATTATAATCTTATCTATGAACAGACATGCTTCGTAAGGTTTATATTCAGAATAAGCTTATTTTCTCTATAGCTTCAGCACTGGAGCGAAAACCATACCCACCCCCATGAAGGCACAGCCTGGGCATGTTATTTTATGCGTGGAGGCATCGGCCAGCAGCTCAGTAAGACATTAGCACTCCTTAAGCAGACCAGGGACACAAGTGCAGGAAAAGCTAAAAGGGGGGGTTGAATCCAATAATGATAGGGCCATTATAGGATCTCAAACTGTGAAGAAAGAAGAGAATCTATCTAGAACTCCAGATTTCTTCCACCATGATACACGGTGCAAAAAATGAAAAAAATAATAATCCAAATAGCAATGACTAGTGCACAAATGAAACTATTGGATAGCAATGACTAGTGCACAATTGCTGACATTGATAAGCTATAGATGGTCAGGTAGAATTTAAGAAGAATCAGAACAGTACTCACCAGTCACCTTTGCACCCCCACTAAGGGCATTCATTATCCCATTCTGTGATGCATCTCTTTTGCTATTTTCTGTGCAGTCAGGTTCTCTTGCATCTCCTCCATTTACTTCAGAGATTGAGGTAGAACTCTTTTGTCTCTGTTTATCCATTGTCAGCAAGGTGCCACTCAGACTATTTCTCTCCATAGATTCTCCATGTATGACACCCATCCCAGGATCACTGGACTTTCTTGTATCATTTCCCTTTCTTGAACCAGATTTAGCTGTCTTCCTCCGAGATGTCATCGAAGCCAATAAACCTGTAGAGATTTTGGATGTAGATGGCCCCAACCGGGATGAACAGCCATCATTTTCGAGCTGCTCGAGCAAGTTTTCTTTGAAGAGATTATTGGTCTCCAAAGCAAGGCATTTTCTCTTTTTGTGTTTTTTCCTCATGCGAACACCTAAGGATACCCTGAATAAGTTTGAACCAAGATGCATCCTACGCTTGAGAAGCTTCTTTTCTAATTTCTTTTTAGGTGTGCAAGCAGGAGCTTTGCTATGTAAACATTCATTTTGAATGACAGGTGGGATTGAAGCAATCAGGATTGATGCCTCAACCGGCTGGCGTGCAGTTTGTTGCCCACCTTCAACAGCCTTATCACTAGGTGTTTTCCCAGCAGAACTCTTAATGGGGATGTCTCCACCCTGAGAACAGAGATATACATCAAAACTTGGCCAAACAATGACGTTGTCAACAAGTATCCAAAGGAACACGTATATGTAATTACCTGATCGCTTTCACAGCTTGGCTTGTTAGGTGATTTCACAGTGACTGTTTTGTCCAATGTCTGGTCAGTAGATCCCACGGATGGAGCCAATCTTGGGACCTCACCTGATGTTTTATCACAAAAATCCCAACATGGAACTTGACTTGACACCCCCACATTTAGGCCAGCATTAATCTGGATTGACAATGAACTCACAAGTTAGAAACAAAGTGAAAATGCCAACCCAGGTGAAGAAACAGGCCTGTGCTGGGCATGAAACATCCAATTACCTTTTGTGGGATCTCATTTCTGACAAGTTTGTCGATAGCAGAGTTTTTCAGGCAACTGCTGCTATTAGATGGCACATTACAGTCACTGGTTTTGGCCTCAGTAATAGTAGAAGTCTCTTCAGGTTTAGGAGCAACATTATTGCTGTTCATGGAGAGAGTTGAAGTTGGCAAGCATTCTCTAAGCTCCGAATTTGCCAAATACGCTCCTTTTGATGGGAATGTCAATGGTGCACTTGAAGTTTCTAAGGCAGGATGCACTTTCGGCAATCTTTGCCTATTGTTTTGCTGAAATGGTGTGTCTTTTGGATAGATCTCTGATGATGGAACAATGCTTGATGCATCTTTTTTATTCACAGCAGCAGAAGAGTTGGTAGACTCCAATCTATTCCCAATCAAACCACTATCCACGTGTTCCTTCGAGAATTGCTTGGCAACCAGATTCGCAAAGTTACTACCCAAGGTTGCTTTCATGCTTTCTTTTTGAGCAACATCGAAAGGTTTTCTTGCAACATTTTTTCTATCACGAACGTAGAACAGCATATAAGCCTTCTGCTCTAAAACAGTCTTCTCGCTAACTTGACGAACCTGTTGATTGAAATAACCTAAACTGATAAAAGATCTATTCACAAAAAACAGTGACATGAAAATTGTACCTAGCTTGCAGATCTACATGCAGCAGATTTTCTAAATTGACTCCTTATGTCCACCATACCTGATTGTCATTGAGGAGGTGCCACATATTACTTGATGTCCGAACAAAACAGACATAATGACCAGAGTGGGTATTATGACCATAATGTACGAGTACACCATATAGACTGTACTTTAACTCCCCCTCCTGCCAAGAATAAAGAACTCAATAAGCAGATGATGAAAGATAGAGAGTTAAATGAAACAGAATGCCACATGCAGATTCTACAATCATGCAGGCTAGAAATTTTCTTCATAATAGTGTTCTCAAAAGCAAGACACTCATATGATAAAAAAAAAAATCATTTGGAGAGAGAAAAAGCGTGTCCAAAACAACCATAGGAACAAATAGAATAGCTCACTATCATTAAATGCCTTCTGATACGATTTAAACTCCTTCGCATCAACTAAGAGTATACAAATGAGAAATTTAAATACACAAACCAATGACAATCAGGTATTTTCCAAACAAAAACATTCTTCAGAGAAGCAACACCTTCTTGGTCATATCCACATACCAACTAACAAAAGAAATAAAACATAACAAAGTGCATCAAAGACATATAATAGATTAAACCATGCAAAAATGAACCTAAATTACAAAGACAGCGAGAGAGAGAGAGAGTTAATTTGGAATGGTATCATATATACTAAAAAAGATATTTCATCAAGTCTGGAAGAATGAAAGTTTACAACAATGATACGCATACTCACATAGGAACCACTGACGAAAGGCTTAATGTCCAATGAACGATCAAATATAACTTTCTTGTCAACCTTACGTCCAGGATCATGTGCATGAAACCGTTTTAGATGTATTGTAAGCACATGTGGTGCCTTGTGAACTGTAAGCCTTTTCTTAGCCCTGACTTTCTGCTTGCATCGCTGACACTGGTATTGCTTCTCTCCTCCATCTAACACCTCTGCAGCAGTGAAATTCCGAAGTGCAACTGGCAAGGTATCTGCTTTGGCTATTTCGAGGCTTAAATCTAAAAATGGATCAAATTTGTTGGAGCAGTAAGAACATTGTTGGCATTCCACCTGAAAATGCATGAAAGAAACATTTAGAGTTTTGAGAAATAGGGAGAACTTTGACATAGCAATATTCTGAATAAATAATTTATTGAGAGGGGGGATAGATAACAAAGAAAAATAGAATATTTGAATCACAAGACATTAAAACTTTCATGCAAAACCATATCCAAATGGCAGTATTTATGTCTATCCAATCACTTCTCTAGACTAATTCAACATCTTGAACACAATCCCATGACCAAAGATTTGCATGGAGAGGAATGTCCCTGGAGGACTCCAGTCCTCAGAAAATTGTCAGCAGATCCACAGCAGAGCAATAAAAGTTTACCTGACTACGAAGGTGACCACCAAAGATTTTGTGTACCAAACTCTTCTCATAAGCGGCAGGGGATTCACTTGGCACTCCTGAAGGTAAGCAGCACTTATGCATTGATTCCAGCAAGTTAACCATATACTCATGTGCATCCTCTTGTCTTGCGTTGCGGAAGTTCCTAGATATGCCTAATTATGTGGTCAAGAAATAAAAATACCAAATCATAGGAACTCCAAGCAAAACCCTTGCCTAGTAGTAGCATTTGGGGACTCCCATCAGACACGATAAATGACACAAGCCTACTGAAGCAGTACAGCTATTTTTAAAATGAAAATTTCTACAGGAAACTCTGAGGCAGAAGCTAGTAGCTACTTGTGTGTGAATTTTTAGATCCAGGATTAATAAATGAAAAAAATTCACTTGCAACAGCTCCAGTTGTCAGTCAAGCACAGGAAAAATTAGTACAAGATTATAAAGGTGTAATATATGGTGTGGTCACCATCATAATTTTTCTCCTAATTTCACCTGGATAGCAACCCATTGGGATGAATTAATCTAGCTGATTTGGCCAACAAAACAAAAATTGCCAAATATCAAAAATCAGGTAATTAAAGGAAACAGGCCATCAGAAGGATACAGCGCAAATTTGAGACAAGATCCTTGGGCACTAGTGACCTCCCACTTGATTGTAGAGCACGGCTCACATGTTTTTGGATAGCACACAAGGCACAAAATCCAGCTACATGACCTGCATAAATAAATCAAACCAAATGTTAGGAAATATAGATAATCACCACTTCATTTACAGCAGTTAAATAGTAAAAGCATTGGTGACAGGACATCAAAAACTAATTACAAACATCATGTAAATTAACCAGTACATGTACTGAAATTAGCTGTTAAAACCGGTAATACCTGGAAATCAATGCACACCAGCCATGAAGAAATGTTATGAAATTTTTCAAAAAACTTGGTAAAATCAAATTAACAATCCCTGTTTATGCAAAGATTGTTAAAAAAGAATTAGGCGATGGCCAACTAGCTTGGGGTCAGTGACACTCAGCGCCACCAGTAACAATCAACAGTCCAGTCCTAGAAAATAATGCATGACACACATGATGAAAACATATTTGACCCAGAGATAACTAAACCAGTATATAGATTGTTAAGAGGTGAGCCCTGACAGCAGCATGGCTGTAAAGTGTAGGTGAGCCACTCACATGAATTTTGATGCTTGACACTATGCAAGTATGCTGCTAAAGGCTCAGTATATGTCAAACCACTACTGAATTGAGAAAGCAACTGTTCCCCAGATTTTCCAGAATCATGCAATTAATATTTTTCAAATGGTAAATCCAATGGGAAGAAAGTTCATGGCCATAAGGAACAGAAGAATGCAAAAGACTAATCACTTCTTCCATCTCAAAAACAGGTCTTTGTGGAGCCATCTACACAATTGCTAAAAACTGGCAAAAGCAGTTTAATAAAAATCAAACCACACCAGCAATGAGCAATGCTATCGACCAATTAAAAAAGTATTCTATTCCCTGATTTTATGCAAAGATTGTTAAGAAGACGAATTACTTGATGAACTAGAAGCACGGGGTAATCAATCATCAGAACCACTAAGAACATTTCAATGCAAGAATCTAGGAGGCGACCATTATTAAATAAAAGTTTTTGAGCATATAGAGTGTCATAGAGGACCAGAACCCAATAATATACAGCATGCTTTCACAAGAGAAAGTTCAGTGGAACCACTCACATGAATTTTGATGCTTGCCACTTTGCAAGTATGCTGCTAAAGGCTCAGTGTATGTCAGACATTGCACCACTGAATTGAGAAAACAAGTGTTCCCAAGATTCTCAAGACCAGCACCCTGAAAAAAATTCATGTGATCCCGCAAGTTAAGCTGCTGGCCAAGTTTAAATATAGACCAGAGTTCTTCAAAGTGGTAACCGCAAAACAATCATAAATTGGCAAATGGACGGGAAATATTTCTGTCATATCATACCATTTCTTCATTTTCCCACCGAAATAATGTAAAACTGACACTCAATGAGAAAGCCAAAAGGAGATAGTTTAGCTAAAATCAAAATGATATTCCATTGGAAGATAAAAAGGCACCAAAAGAAAAGTAGACGTTAGGCAACAAGTGAAAGATATACTTTAGTTGTTAGGGAGGAAAGAAAGACAGGTGAATAAGGAAGGAAGGGTGAGAAGGATGCAGAGCTCACTTAATTTAATTGGGTGGATATGAAAAAGGGAAAGAAGGGAGGAAGTGTATGTTCCTCTAGACCTCACATTATTTATAATCCTTCCAACTAAGACTTCTCATTCCTAAATGTTTTTAAAATTGGAAGGATCGTGAGATGAAGGCCATGGTTCTTTCTTCTTACCTTCAATTTTTCCTCCTCTATTCTTACAACCAAACAAAGAAAACTTGAGTTGCATTCATTCATCTCCATTTCCCATCCTCCCCACCAAACCAAAATGGGTAACCCAACCAAATTAGAAACACCAAAAAAGAGAACTAAAAAATAATGCAAAAAATCCTCATAGTTGGAAAGCACCCAGAAAGGTTCCCTCCCCCACCTTTTTTTTTAAAAAAAAAGTTGAGCATAAAAATGACAAAAGAGAGAGAGAGAGAGAGAGCCTGTGAGTAAAAGAAATCACAAACAAAAAGCGACAATGTCTAAGCCAAAATCAACAACACCTGTAAAGATTGATTGAAAAGAAATGAGAAATGGAAAAGAACTAATATAAACAGCATCTGAAGAAAAACTCGACAACAACCAAGCCTCAATCTTGAAAATAACCACTAAAAGAAACAGATTTCTACACGCATAAAACACATGAAAACTAGATAACGTAGAAGTACTTCAAAAAACTAAATAGTTACAGGTTTTTTAAAAAAAAAAAAACCACAATAAGAATTAGTTTGCAGCAGATACCATATCTTAATTTAAAACTGTTTGCTTAATAAGAAAAAATTCAAGTTCCACCTTCCTGACCGAACGAAAGTTATAACTAAACCAAATTACAAAAGCCTTGAAAAATCAATAAGCATAATGAAATGAAAAATAAAAATAAAAACCAAATAATATATGGATTAATTTTGAGTGAATTTAAAATGTTGAGGATGCTATTTGATTGAAGTTATTTTATTTATTTATGATTAGTTTCAATTTAGAATTTCAAATTCCACAACAGATTCACAGCAGCAGAATCCACATACAGTAAATTCCTCCGTATTTGAACCCCTTAATTTCAAATTAACAACTTTAATCGAAAAACATCCTCAACATTTGAAATCCACTCAAAATTAGGCCATTAAGTCTACATTCGAAGCTGAAAAAAAAATTCCAGCCTTGCAGTAAAAACAGAGGTCAAAGATAAACGCCTAAAAAAACATGAAAAACCGTCTAAATTAAACCTAAAACAAGCGAAAAATTTAGCTTCAGTAAAAACAAGATATAAAAACTCACAATTTTCCTGAAAGAGATCCCAAAACAAAGCTCTGGATCAAGCCCATTTTCCACAAAATCCGACCCGTCAACTTTCTTCACGGACTGACCCGGATGGTGATGCTCAAAAGCGAAGGGCCTCTTTCTCGAATTATAACCAGGATTTAAAGTTTCAATCTTGAAATCAGAAGTGTTGTTCTTAAACCCAATGTACTGTTTAGTCGCCAGCTGAAACTTTATCCTTCGTTTCAAGGTAGAATCGTCCTTGGATCCGTTTTCAATGTTCCCACCGGATTCCATTTTCAGCTCCGCTTCAGTCCTCATCACAATATTTTCCGTGCTCTGCTGCCGCCTCTAAAAATCAGTAATAGTGATTATCGAAATTCGATTCTTTTTTTACTAAAAAACAAAAATTGAATCGATGATTGAAAAAAAATAGTGATTATCTAGAGAGAGGGGTGGTGGAAGAGGCGGGAAAAGGTGGTTGTTGATCGGTGGATTTTGTTTGTTTGGTGATTGGGAGGGGGAAGCGGAAAGAAGCTGCTAGTTACGGCTTCTTCTAGGAAGCGAAAGAGACTAAAACCCTACCCAAGACCCTTCTTTTTATTTTATTTTTTATTTTTATTTTTTCGTTTTTCTAATTATGTTAGGTATTTACAACTCAGTTCTCCAATTATATATGTTGTTTCGATTAGGCTCTCAAATTGTTTATTTAAGCGATTTTGTCCTCAATGCACTCACTATTGTGAGATTTAGTTACATGGTAACGTCATAGGCTCAAAGCAATGACTGAATATCAGATTCAGTTTGCATGTATCTCGATTAATTTTATGAGCCCTGAAATTAATGATCATGTAAATTTCCAATGGCAATCATATTAGCAATTACATGACTCGAATCTGAGACCATATAGGAAGCAAATTTCTTAGTCCTAAATTTCTATCACTGGACCACCTACTAGATAGTTAATGACTTGAATTTTTCTAATTGTATTGTTGACCTCAGTTTTTGCAAGACTTTTTTCTTATTTAAAAAATTTGTATGGTAAATTAAGATATAAATTTTTTATTTTTCCTTGAATTAGGGTTTATGAAAAATAATTTATTCCAGTGATTTAGTTTGGTCTTCT
>Ga0325414_1003130_pt1 | contig 17105 bp, 12 predicted proteins | sample PopdelMetagenome_8_FD_206183 | JGI IMG/M metagenome (GOLD analysis project Ga0325414, IMG submission 206183) | Populus deltoides microbial communities from Bellville, Georgia, United States - Leaf-PdKOR-R3 | ecosystem: Host-associated > Plants > Phyllosphere > Phylloplane/Leaf | place: USA... | reverse complement strand
GATTCCGTTCTATTCGGCAAAGGCCGGTACAAGTTCTGGGCTCTAGCAGCCATTTTGTTATTAGCATTCTGGTCAATGCTCACTGGCACCGTCACTCTCCGTTGGTCTGCCGGAAATCTCAACAGCCTCGTCGACGACATCGACACTCCCATTCGCGACGATCTCGATGTCCTAGTCAGTACACAGAACTATTGCTGGGTTTTTATTTTTATTTTTTTTAAATTTTGATTTTATGAATTTATTTTGATTTGTGAATTGTAAATATCTGTAGGAAATGGAGGACAGAGAGAAAGTGGTGAAGCATATGTGGGATATATACACGAATAGCCGTCGGATCAGATTACCAAAATTTTGGCAAGAGGCATTTGAAGCTGCTTATGAAGAGTTGACTAGTGACGCATCAGATGTTAAAGAGGCTGCCATTGCTGAGATCGCTAAGATGTCTATTCGGTCTATTGATCTTGATCCGCTTCCGGTTCAATCTACGGTGAGGACTTCTTTTTTCCTTTTTTTAGGCTCTTGTGATTTTGCATTTTAATGTTCAGTTTCCGCAAATGAACTTTTTTTCTTTTTTTTTGTTGATTGAAACTGTATACAAAGTAGCAAGGGTAGTGTTGACATTGATCTTGTGATTATTGATTTTGATTTGAATTGAAAGCGGAAGCATGTTGTCGGTGGTTGATTCGGGGTTAGGAGCTGGGCTTGCTTTGTGATTTTACTTATTGGTCAAAGTCTTAGTGTAGAAAAGTCCGAGTGATGTGATAGAAAACCTTACTGAAGTTAGACTTGGAGTTTGCATTAGTATATTTTAGAAACAGTGGGCTTAATCGAGCTCATTGTTCATTTAGGAAGAATTTTGATAAGCTGGTGTAAATAATATTTTATTGAAAGAATTATTCATTTTTTTATTTTAAATAAAGAGGTGATTTATTGAAAGAAAGATACGGAACAAGATGCAGCGGCTACAGATATTGTTGCGAGGAAGGAAATAAGTGTAATATCGTATACAAAGACATGCAAAAGAAACTCATATGAGAGAAGCAGAGCAAAGAATGGCAGATCCGTAATAGAAGAAATGTAGAGACACGTCGGGAATGGTGTGAAAAGAAAGGCTGATCCTGATAGTAATAATAAACTAGGGTAAACTTCATGAGATAAAATTGAGTGTGGACTAAGATTGCTAAGATGTCTATTTGGTCTATTGATCTCAGTGGATCTACCTCCTGTCCAATCAATGGCGGTGATTTATTTTCTTAGGTTTTTGTGAAACTGCTTTTAGTCCTTTTTAACTGTTCAGTTAATTGAAATCTTGATTTGTTCGCCGTTTAATTTGGCGAAAACATTTTTATACTTTTGAATGCTGAGAGAAAACCCAGTTATTGGAACACTCTGTTCAAAACAGTAATGGTAATGTTGGCTTTAATCTCAGGATGATAGGTGTTATGGTTTGAAATCACTGGCAAACTTTTAGCCATTCAAAAATAGACAATGGATTGTTGTCTGCTAATACCACACTGTATCCCTTAACATGCCAAATATTGCATTGCATCAAAAAGGTGTGGATCCTTTGAAGTTAGGGGCAAATTTGATATTTGCAATGCTTGACTATCTTTTTAACAATTGCTAAATGAATGTGTGAAACTCAAAATGGAATCATATTAGGGACCACAGGGAGCATTAGTTCTGTCCATTTTCATTGAATTTTGGTTCTACATAAATTGTCAATGTTTTGCTGGTGGCAAGAGTTTCAATGTGACAATACCTTTTGTTTTGCCTGCTTTTTCCAAATTTTATTCAATTCTTTTACCATTGTACTTGAGGAAATTATTAGGGTTTTTGTTTGTGTGCTATCCTTTGATACAGACTTTTGCTAGTTTATTCTGTTCGGATAGTTCTGCGGAAGCCTCTTTTTCTTAAGCAAAATATTTCCCAGCTGAAAATTTGTTCACGGTAGCCTACTTTAGATGACAGTCATCTCAGCTGGACATTTTCAATGTTTTATCAACAGAAGCTACAAACGCTAGCTCTAGATGTATAGCAGCTTTTCCTATCTGATAGCTGGAGTGGTTAAGCCCCGTTGGATGTTGTGTGCTCACATAAACTTAACCAGAAGTTGGTATTTGGTTGGTGAACTTGTTGAATTAGTTCCTGATGAGGTCCTAGGTGCATGGGTATCCTTGTGCTGTGTGGGTGGAAATTTTGAATTGTGATTATAGGAGGCCTGTAGTTTGTATAGCTTCTAAGAATAAATCTTCTATACAATTTCTCACCAGGATAATTATGATCCCTGTTATTGAGATTTAATGTGTAGTTCATTATTGTAGATGAATCCTACAAGTCATCTTTGGCCATGCCTTCAATCTGACAAACTGGATTCCAGTTATCTTGGACTTCCTTTTATATTTATGCCATTGTTTAGTGTAATCATGAGGCGGGTCTGTGAAAACCTAGTATGCAATGGAGTGAGGAAAAGTTCAGATCATTCTATCACAATGTCCACAACAGCAAATGCTTGATCAGGGAGTTTCTAAGTTGCATGATATTTTGAAGTGAAAGCAATTTTTGGGTTAGGGTAGGGGTTGTGGTGAGGACTAAGTGGAACTTCATCACTCCGAGTGGGCTTCCATCTCCCTGTTTGTACTGTTTGAGTAGGTATTCATCTGTTAAATTTATTATTGCCTTATGTTTCATGAACCAGAGAAATAAAAAGAAGTAATAGAAACATTGTAGGACTGTTAACTGCTATCTAAATTCTAATCCTATTTTGAATTTATGCAATCTTGTGATTGTGTTGGAGTTGGGGTTAATTTGTTGTGCCTCTCTTCTTTGCTCACTACCTGTTCCTGACTTCAGAGATGTATCATTGCTATCCCAGATTGTATTGGTAAAGTGTTTCTCTCATTTGCTACACCTTTAATGATTTGCTGCTCTCATGGCCAACACATATAATTGAATCATTGAGCTTGGAAGTATAAAAGCCTCATATTGCTCGCTGTGCTTCCCTTGTGCTGAATTAATTTGAGTGAGACAGACATGTTAACCATATCTTTCCTGTATTTCTTATGTTTGCTTTCAGAGAGCACGAGAATTAAGTAAGAGTCTGAAGCTGGCTGCAGTGGCTTCAAAAGGGAGTGGTCATTGATGTGGAGAAAGTTGAGCACCCGAGGCTTCAAATCCACCTTCGTGCCTCATTGCTCCATGTGCTGCTGCCCAGAGTTTGTGAGCGGTGGTGATGGGTGAACCACACTCTTTAAGTTTATTGTTTTCATATTAGGGATAAACAATGTATTTAAATAGGTTATCATTCTTTGTACCTTTTGCTTTCACAATCTTCGTAATATGCGTGGGATTTGAACAACTTTTTGGATAGATCACTCCAGTAAGAAATTTTGGTAAAGATCTCGTCTACTGTATTAAGTTGAAAGAATATTTGAAAGTCTACATTACAATTTACAAGTTAATAAGCTAAACTGTCGATCTATGTCGCTGTTATTCTTTGCCTTGGCATCTGAAATTCGAAGAAAGTGCCAGGCTGTTTGCTGGGTTCTCTGGGTGTGCCCGACTGCTCTTTCATTTCAATGGGAGATCAAATTGCTAACGTAGACAAATTTTCTTTTGACGAAGAAATTCATCAGCTATCGAACCTCTCCCCCGCTCGCCGACAAATTGGAGGATAGAAATAAGTCTACCCCTTTTCCGACCTCAAATCAACACTATCCACGGCACATTCTAGTAAAAGTCGTTCTTTAATCTCTCTCTCTCTCTCTCTCCCACCTCCCCTTATAGTTTATAATGGTCATGTTTCTTCGAAACAGCTCTCAAGTGTTGAGATGAATATGGGCGGTAAAAATAAATGAATATGTAACATCACCGCAATTTGTATAGGAACTTAATAAAAAGAGCTTTGTCTAAAAGCTCATTTGAAAGCTCTGCCATCTTTGAGGAAATCAATCCCGTCCCACAAAAGACAAAACACCACCAGAATCCCCAAATTCACCACCACCAAACAATGAAGTGCCCCTACTGCTCCGCCACACAAGGCCGCTGCGCCACAACAACAACCACAAACCGCTGCATAACCGAGTGCACATCTTGCGGCCGTGTTGTAGAAGAACGCCAATTTCACCCTCACCACCTCTTCAACCTCCGTGCACAAGACACCCCTCTTTGCCTCGTAACCTCCGATCTCCCGACCCTTCACCACCACCACCAAAACGAAGAAGACCCATTTGAGCCCACAGGGTTTATAACCTCCTTCTCCACTTGGTCTCTCGAACCCAACCCAGTCTCCCTCCGTTCCTCTCTCTCTTTCTCCGGTCACCTTGCAGAACTTGAACGGACAATTGAACTAAGTGCTTCTACACCGGCTTCAAGTTCGAATGTCGTGGTGGATAATCTGAGAGCGTATATGCAGATTATTGATGTGGCTTCGATTTTGGACTTGGATTGTGATATATCAGATCATGCGTTCCAGTTGTTTAGAGATTGTTGTTCCGCTACTTGTTTGAGGAATCGGAGTGTCGAAGCTCTTGCTACAGCTGCTCTTGTTCAGGCTATTAGAGAAGCCCAAGAACCCAGAACCCTCCAGGTATTAAACAGTGAAACCTATGCAGATGTTTTTAATTTAGAGTTAACTAATTGTAATTAGCATTACTGTATTTTTGAAGTGCTGCGTTAGAAAGGATAATTTCGAACCGGCTAATTTGAATTGTATATGATGCTGGCTTTGTGTAATTATATTTTGAGAATCAGGTAGGGACCCTTGTAAATGGAGAGGTAATTTTTAGAAAAGGAAGATGGACTTATTGCTATTTTTTGTTACTTTGATTGAAAGCTGATGCATTCTTCATTGTACACGTTTATGCTTATGTTTTTACACTGACGGGATTATGTCTCCTAGCAAGCGAAAAGTATGACCATGTTAAGGTCAAAATGAGGGGAAATGAGGATAAGGCATAAGTTAGAGGCTTCTCTAATGAGTACCTTAGTTGTTTAATGACCGCAACGATTCGCGACTTGCTTTAAGGGTACTTTTACATGCTGTTGCCGCTGTTATTCCTTTCCTTGAGATTTGATGCTTGCCTAGTATGATAATTTGCTCCTGGGTGTTGTGTGCAAGTAGTTGCATTGGTCTTGGCATCTTTCGGCTTTGATCGTTTCTAACTTGAATGACTGGGTTATATTAACAGGAGATCTCGATTGCTGCCAATGTACCTCAAAAGGAGATTGGGAAGTACATCAAGATATTGGGAGAAGCTTTGCAACTAAGTCAACCAATTAACAGCAATTCAATTTCAGTGCATATGCCTAGATTCTGCACTCTCCTCCAACTGAACAAATCTGCCCAGGTACTTTGTTATGTGGAAGCAGCTGACTTGTCAAGTTGGAAAAGTTGGAATGTAGTTAATAAACTTTGAGAAATTGTATTCAAAGGATTGAAAGTGTTAAGAAGATCAAATAGAAAAAAGAAAAGAAATTTTGAACAGGAAAATTGTAGCCTTCTTAGGGGACAAATAGAACGCTTGAAAATCTACTGTACTAAAATTAATATTTCACTACTTTTTAATGTCAAACTGTTGCAAAGATTCCAAGTTGCTTTTGGCCCCAAAAAATGAGTTCGGTGATAATAAAACCTCGGTAGCTGTTCACTTGACACTTTTAAAAATTTTATGTTTTGCAAACTGCAAGCAATTTGTATGCATAAAAAGTCGATGGAGTCCTAATACCAAAAAGAAATAGTTGTTAATGGAGTCATTTACAAAATTTTTGGTTTGGCTTATAAATGATATTGTGGATAATTTGACACTTGTTTTGCTCATTGAAGTGGCTGTGTGCAAGTATTTACCAGCTTAAAGTGTGATCACACTAAGAGTGCTAAACAAAACATTGATGCAAAAACATATGAATAGACTCTTTACTTCTCGAGCTTGTGAATTTTCTCTTGACCATTTGCTTTTCACTTGATCAAATTGAGCAACTAATTGATTTAACTAAAGGAACTGGCAACTCACATTGGGGAAGTTGTTATCAACAAATGCTTTTGCACCCGGCGGAATCCCATTAGCATCTCTGCAGCTGCTATATATCTGGCATGCCAACTAGAAGATAAAAGAAAGACACAGGCAGAGATTTGTAAGGTGACAGGTCTCACAGAAGTCACCCTCCGTAAAGTCTACAAGGAGCTTTTGGAGAATTGGGGTGATCTGCTTCCAAAAAATTATACTCCTGCTGTCCCTCCTGAGAAGGCATTTCCCACAACTACAATTGCCTCAGGCCGATCTTCTGCACCTAAAATTGATCCAGTTGAATTAGTATCTTCATCTTCGGAAAAAGATAAACAACTAGAGAGTAAATCAAATAAGCCAAGTGAGTTGGCCAGAGGCAAAGAGGACGCTGAAAATAATGGTAATTCCCGTGGGATCCAACCTCCTCCATGGCAGAATTTCAGGCAGCCCTGGCTACAGTTCGTAACTTCTGGAGTTCGGATGATGGGAGATACAAATCAGAACTTAGCTCGAGTGGATATCAATGAGTCGCAGCCTCGTCGTCAGGAGTTTGAAGAGAAGGCAGACAAGCAGAAAATGGATAAAGATCCAACAGCTTCAGCATGGCCAAACCAGTTATCTAGTTCCCCAGCTTCAGGTGCGAGCACAATCTCCTGGCCATTTCGGTCACCAACTTTATCAGGGCCTTCTCCAATAGTACAGCCACCACCCAAGCTAACACCAGGTTACGCTGAGCTTAAAGGTATTGGCAGTCAAAATGGAGGTAAAACTGGCAATAATAGTGGAGATAACAAGTAACACAACACGAATTGGATCCACCCTTTTTAGGTATACATTGTTGTACAGCACCAAAAGATGCAGTTACATGTTTCCCTGCTGATTAAATTCTGCGGTTTTTATTTTACTGTTCATAATATGTATCATAAAGCATTTTTCTGCTTTAGCATTTTCATATCAGAACAGAAATTAGTTATTCCATTAATAGTCTTATGCTATCTTCTATGGACGGACGGATTCAAGGTTCTCACATATGCGTTCCGGTATGATATGTCAGGGCTCATTCATTCTCAACTCCAACGAGCATCAAGCAAATTGCAAATAGAAATTCTTGCAAGGACCACCAAGGAAGTCAACAGTAGCATTTTGATGGACTTGCGCTGCTTGAGGCACATGAATGGATGGTGGTGACATTCGAGTAAGAATTTCAAGGGACGTGTTTGCCCCTCTAGTTTCTATGTTTTAACCAGTACTAGTAGCCCCAACAAAAGAACAGCATAGTGGCCTGCCCTTTCGAAGCCTGTGAACCTTCTCATTTATGGAATGTTAGGGACATTTAAAGGAACTTGGAAGGACAACAACCTATGCTGCTTTTAAAGGCAACATGTGAAGTGATTCATGACTTGAAAAGGGCACCTTTTATTTTTTCTTCACAGCTAGATGATCATGAAACATTTTCCCGACAGTATTTTTGCACAAGTTGGATGATGATATCTTGACCCAATATTAGTGCTTCTCGCATTCCTTAAGGCCTAAGATGCGAAAAACTGGTTGATATTGGACAGCTTAGTGAAGATTTACGGAGAAGACTGGAAATGCTTCATCGTGAAACTTCATTTCTTCCCGTTCCCGTAGCATGAAGTTAGGAAATGTATTTTTAAGAGGTCCTCTCAGTGATATTTTGTTGGATTGTCAATACATTGTTACGGGCTTGCATATGCCAGTATTTGGTTTGTGTTGAACTTTGCTATGTATTCAGTGAACCTATTCTTCTCTAGAATTTGCGATGTACTAGCAGCCTACCTCTGCATGTGGAAGGTTGCGAAAACTTCTGAACATGAGCTGTGTTCCTGCCTGTACAAAATCCAAAGCTGATACTGATTGTTTTTTCAACGGCATCTCTTAGATGCGCTTTTCGACTGCAATTGCAATCAGGTTTGTCTTAAACTTAAGAAGGGCCTGTCACCGTCATTCCCTGGAGTATACGCTATACATGTTTTTTAAAAATTTAATTTTTTTATTTAAAATTATTTTTTATATATATTTAGATTATTTTGATATTTTGATATTAAAAATAATTTTTGTAAATAAAAAATAATTTTAATTTAATTTATATATATATATTTAAATTATTTTAATATATTGATATTAAAAATAATGTTTTTAAAATAAAAAATTATTTTAATATATTTTCAAATAAAAAATATTTTAAATTATAAATGCTAATCTCAAAAACTCCTGTAATTTTTCCATGGATGAATCATGGTCATCTTAATCAATTCTTTTCCCCCCCTTAACGGCAGTCTTGAACATTTGAACCAGTGTTATAAAACCTAAGCAAGCTAGCCTGCGGGTTGACTTGAGACTTTCTTTTTATACCATTTTGCTAGCGGATTGATTTGAGATTTTTTCTTTAATGCCGGTTTCTTTTTTAATTTGAATATTTAAACCACTGTTATATAACTCAAGCAGGCCAGCAGATTGACATTGAACCTGGTTGGTTCAAGAAATAAATCTTTCTGGATTGAAGAAAAAACAGAGAAAAGATTGACCTGTGGTATAATTTGGTTAAAAACTATGGTTGACTTATAATCCAGGTAAAACCAAGTTTAAAGTCACTTGTTTTTTTTTTAATTAAAATAGTATTGTATTAGTTTTTTTTAAAAAAAAATTATAAAATCAACCCGAGATAACTGTTTTGACTTGTGATTTATACTTGGTTTCAAGACAATGATTTGAACCCCAATTTTCGAATCAGTTCCACAAATTTTTGCACCTTGTGTTGCTTTGATTTGAGAAAAAGGAGTGATTTTTTTGTGCTTTGATGGTCAAATATCTCCTTTAAACTCGTGCAAGCAGGAATTTCGCTGACACTGTAGGCTTTGGTTCGTCTAATTGTACATTACTCTAAAGTCTAAACGTGTTTTTAACGTGCTAAAATTCGATTCTTCTAGTTTCACTATTTTTTCACCAAACGCGTCCTTAATTTATTTATTTTTAAGAAGCGAAACGACAATTCACGATGTCGTAATGCTATGGTAATCAAACTCCATGGCAACCCCGTAAAATATGTAAACCTCAATGGCTTTTCTATGACCGACCCGATATTTACACTGAAACGGACGTGTCAAGCATGTAGAGACCAAACCAACCAGGAAACCCTCCACTCTCTTCTCGAAAACAAACACAGCTACCTCCGATCTCCACCACACATCCCTCCACGTCATCAATCCTCACCCACTCCAATCTAACGGCCCACACCCTCCCAATAATTCACACTAGCCCTAACCCACCCCAAACCCTCCAACCCTGGCTGAGCCCTAGCCCCAAACCCTCGAGCCTTAAACATCTACCCTCCCTCTCTTTTAACCAATAAAAAACCACAGGTCCACGGCTGCTTTTAAAAACAAAAAACAGAGGAAGAGGAAGAGAAACAGAGAGTAGAAAATCAAGTGTTAGTCCTTTAGCTTTCTATTTCCCTTTTAACGGGCCCCCCCCCCCCCCCCCAAAAAAAAAAAAAAAAAAAAAAAAACTATATCACACAGCAAGAAAATCCTGCAGCCTCAGAAAAAAAATTTAGGGTTTGTAGCTACTGAATCCGCTTTTGATCTAGAATGAAATTAGTTTGAGATTAAAAGGAGATTTGGTGATTATTGTGGTTAAATTTTTGATGGATGAGATCTGGGAAAGAGCAGTGGAGACAGCATTAGAGGGGCAAACAGATAACTTAGCGGTAAGAGCCCTAACCCTAGACGGTGCTGTTAAGTGTATACAAGGAAGATTACCAGCAGCTCCAAGTTTATTTGAAAAATTCGAGAATCTTCAACACCTATCTATTGCAAGTATTGGCGTTTCAACGTTAGAGCAATTTCCTCGTCTTGGAAATCTAGAGAAATTAATTTTATCTGATAATAGAATCTCTGGTGGATTAGAATTTCTGGTGGAAGCTGGACTCGATTCGCTTCGGGATTTGGATTTGTCAAATAATAGGATTCAGTATATTGAAGATCTAGCACCTTTGGCTAAGTTAAGGTTGGTTTCGCTTGATTTGTATGAGTGTCCGGTTACGAGAGTCAAGGATTATCGGGCTAGGGTTTTTGGATTGATTAGTTCGTTGAAGTATTTGGATAAAATGGATGCTGAGGAGAATGAGAGACCGGAGTCTGATGATGAAGAGGAGGAAGAGGAGGAGGAGGAGGAGGATCCTGGGAGTGGTGAGGTTGATGGGGAGGGGGAAAGGCCGTTGGGGATGAATAACGGGCATAGTGAAGTTGGGGAAGGGATTGTTGATGTGGATGAGGAAGAGGAGAGCGAGGCGGATGAGGAGGAGGCAGAGACGGGGAGAGATGGTAATGGGGTTAGACAGAATGGGTTTCGGGTTGAGGTAGTGGACAGGAGGGAGGAGGGAGGGGAGGCGGAGGGGGAGGAGGGAGATGAGTTTGGGGAAGAGGAAATTGATGAGGATGATGATGATGTGGTGGAAGTGCATGAGATTGGTGACGATAGTGACGAGGAGGATGATGCTGTGGAGTATGAGGAGGAGGACGACGACGACGATGATGACAACGAAGATGATGATGAAGAAGATGAAGAGGGGGAGGAGGAGGAGGTGGATAATGATGAAGGGGATCTTGGTGAGCCGGAGAGTACAGGAAGATTAACGAGTACAGAAGGGGAGATTGATGGGCATGAGCATGGGGAGGATGATGGTGAAGAGGATGATAATGGAGAGACTGGTGAGGAGGAGCAAGTTGTTGAGGATGATGGAGAGTTTGACGATGAGGAAGATGGTGAGGAGGAGGTGAGATGCTCTGGAATCTTATGTTTACCTTATTTATTTATTTGCTTTATATGTGTTGCATGGTAGGATTAACTGTTTGATTGCTATTGTGATAAATTTGCAGACAAGATGGAACGGCATGACCTCTGTTGAGGGCTTAAAGCCTTATTTTACTGCATATATATGCATGAGTCGATACTTTTTGGTCTCTGGCATCTTTACTATCTGTTTTTTATCTGCCTCAGGCAGAAAATATGGGTTTTGAATGTATTTACTATCATGTTTTATTTTACTGCTTTTTGAATTTTGTCAGTATTCAGGATACTTTTCTTTGTTTTCATGGACAGCAGATTCATACTCCTTGCCAATATGGCGGATGGTAATCTGTAAAACAGATTATAACTTGAATTTTAATGTGAGGGATTGTTTACATCAAGAGATGAATTGAGTGACATCAGGAAATTTAGATTTTTGGTTTAATGGCATGTTCACAAAATTTTTGGGAATTCGGTGATCCTTTGAGGATAAGGTCATATTTTATGATCTGAGTATTTTTAGGAAAGACTTGAGAGGAATAATAGAAACTGTCAAATGTTTAGGAAGGAGGAGGGAAAAGGTGAAGATGGTCTTTTAGTTTGTGGTATGGTTCACCAATTATATTTTGTTGTGGCGTTCTTTTCTTGCTGTTGGAAATGCTATTGCCAGGTCTTTGGTACTGATTTGGGAAGACTGTTTTACTTGGCATGTGGAATTTCTTACCCTTCCTAACTCGTTGTAGGACTGATTCGCTGGTTTGTGTTCTCTAAATGTGGTTTTTATAGCATGTGATTAGTATGCCACTGATGAATTCTTTTTTTTTTGTTAAGCTTGCATCCCCTGCTTTATTATGTCCTATTTGTTAGTATTAACAATGTATAGATAAAGTGTTTTACTTGATTTCTGTTAAGTGGTAAATACTAAATAGGGATTATTCTTTTAGTTCATCTTCTGATCTTGTTTTGCTCTGGTGTGTATGTGTGAGTATGCGATTGTAGATTATTTTTCTTCCAGAGCCTTTTCAGTAATTTGGAACAACAACCTGAAAATGAGTCCAAATACATTTCCTTGGCATTTTCAAGTACTCGTATGATTTGTTGTTTTAAATGTGGATTCTTTTTCCAATTTCTATAATGGTAATTATGGTAGTGATATTCTTGTTTTCTGATAGAATTTCTTATTGCAATGGCAGGATGAAGACTCCGATGAAGGGTACTTGGTTCAACCAGTGGGGCAGGCAGAAGTTCATCATGATACTGGAGGCAGTGACTTGGAGCCAGGGAATGAGGAAGATGATCCTGAAGGGGAGGAGGAAGTTGATGATGATGATGAATTGCAGATGTTACCATCATCCTCACACCTTAAGAGGAAGAGAGATGAAGACGAGGAGGAAGATGGTGAGGAGGGGGAGGAGGATGATGATGATGAGGAGGATGTTGTTGAATATACAAAGTCATCATCGAAGAAGCACCATTAGCTCTTCTTCAATCTCCTGGGTAAAGATGTTTTGTTTGTGTCGTGAAGCATGGAAAAAAGAGGAACTTGTTAGATAGACTGGTTGTAGTCTGCTAGTGATTTTGGGTATTTCCCGCGTGGACATACATATTTAGGTGAAGGAATTTATATCTTGGGTGGCATGTTGTTAGATTCAAAAGGTTGTTAGCATCGTCCCGCTTCTTCCCATTTCCTATATAGCCGTTAGTCTTTGTCAATTCAAATGACAGTTATGAAGGAGGGTTTCACCGCCCATTCTTCAGCTCCCTCCCTCCCAGGGGTCTGTTTCTAAATGGAGGGACAAAAGAGAGAAAGACTAGGTTCCCCCCCTCTGCCTGGGCCAAAGCTTGTTATAAAATTGCCTGGTAGAAACGCTTGTAGATAGACTTCCTTCTTCCCTCTCTGCTTCATTCAATCAAATGATGGGCTTTTGAAGAACTCTTTTTACTCCTTGCTACTTGTCTCCTTGTAATTGGCCAGTCATTTGCTTTTATTTATCAGCAGGTATGGAGGCCATGTGTCCACTTGAGAGCTCAATCTCAAAGAAATCAATTGAGCATCATCTTCACCACCAGCTCTAAAATGCGCGCGCGCATACGGAAAAAAAAACACCTTGAATCACGTGATGTGGGACCTGGTATATTATTTGGCTAGTAGGAGCAGGTGCATCATGTGAATCTGATCAGGCGGTATTAAAGTTTTTGACACTTCCTCTTCTCTCTTGAGATTGGACTGTCATTTTGCTTGCATCAGGTGCTTCGGACACAGGTGAACCCAAACAACTATTAGTTGAGAAAGTAATTGAGCCAGCCAACCCTAGTTTTTCTTTTAGCCCAGGCCAAGCCGAGGCTGAGGCTTTGAAAGACTTTACCGGCTGCGGCTCCGGGCCCTCAGTGAAGAAGTGGACATGTCTCTATCTTGTTGGTTTTCCCCAAATTAACTTAGTTCAAAAATCAGAGAATAATAAAAGAATATCTGGGACTTATTTTTTTTTTTTAATTCAGTGAATGAGTTATATAATTCCCTTAAAAACTTTCATTATAGCATTGACGGTCCAGATCTCTTGTGCAGTTGTCCTGATCAAAAGGGTGCTTCAAACGAATGGTTCAAATCCTTTGTTGTTGACATAAATACGGATAAGGTAGCCTGAACTCAAGCCTGCCCTTATTTCTCACAAGGAAGTTTAATTGGTTGGCCTTTTGCCGAATTTGAGCTTAAAAAAAAAACAAAAAAGAAACAGCTCGAAATTGGACGTCAAAGATGTTGCTCTTATCACCATCGTCTGCCTCGCTATTGTCACCGCAAAGTCGCAGCTACCATGTCAACAGCAGAAGTACAAGACCGCACCGGCCACTCAAGGTTGTCGGCATGGCGAAGGAGACCACTGATGGTGGCAATGGCATCGTAGAGAAAGTTGCAATAGTCGGCGGGTTAGTCTCCACCCCAGTAATCGCCTGGTCTCTCTACACCCTCAAGACAACAGGGTGTGGCCTCCCTCCTGGACCAGGAGGTTCAGTAGGAGCACTGGAAGGTGTGAGTTACCTGGTTGTTGTCGGAATTATAGGCTGGTCCTTGTACACCAAGACCAAAACTGGCTCCGGTCTGCCTACCGGACCTTTTGGGTTGTTGGGAGCTGTAGAAGGTCTGTCATACCTGTCATTGCTTGCCATTTTAGTCGTCTTTGGATTGCAATTCTTTGAGAAGGGTTCCATTCCAGGGCCTCTTCCAAGTGATCAATGCTTTGGTTGAGGACTCCCTCTAGAGGATGACGTGGTTAATTAGGGCCACCACAATTCTATCTTTGTTCTTTCTGTGCGTGGCCATGGTTCATTGGAATTTCTGAACAATATTTTCCCGGCACAGATCAGTATATTCACATGCACTGTCTCTACCTGTGCGTTTTTAGTGACTTCTAAGTTAAAGAGTTTTTGCTATATACACATGTTTACGAATAGTGATTTTGCTGGCTCAATCGCGACCATCACATGGTAGTATTTTCTATCTTTTTCTCTGTATAAATAATCGTAACCTTTATAGACTGTAGAGGGGGGAAATTAAAGGTCAGCGAATTGGAGAACACCAAATAAGAGCTGACAAATCCCTAGCACGTATCGCTCTGTTCCACCATAGATGATCTTACCTTTCGAGATATTTAGCTCAAGTGACAACTGACAAGTGATTTGGCACCATCTCTGATACATATCTACGCTGGGTTTAAATCCCAGTTAATGTTAGAAAGAAAGAAAGAAAGAGAAATCTTCCCTGCTCAAAATTCGATCAAGAAAAGATGGACTGCTCTTCCATGGACGGTGTCCGAAATACAACCATGGTTATTCGAAACTGGGTTATGAATTATGGGAGTTAATTTAATAATAAAATATATTATTTTGATATATTTTAAAATAAAAAATATTTTAAAAAATAAATATTACTACATTTTCAAACATACAATAAATCGCTACATATTAATAAAAAAAGAATTGGAATGATCAAAATAACATTGATTTTAAAACAAATAATTAAAAAATTAATAAGTTTTTACCGGATCAAAAATAAATCAAGGTTTTTAATGGAGTGACACTAAATCAACTCCCAAAAGATTTTTTTAACCTGACCCATTTTAGGTGTTTGAGTCTATCGAGTTTTGAATCATCCTATTAACTGTGAATAAAACAATTCTTTTTGGGTTACCGTTTAAAACCGTGATTCTAAAATTTTATTTAAAATTAATATTTTTTTTAGTATTTTTAAATTATTTTAATATATTAATATTTAAAATAATTTTTTAAAATAAAAAAATATTATTTTAATATATTTTTAAATAAAAAATAACCACAATTATACATCAGCCAAAAGCAATGGAAGAATCACATGCGTTTTTTTTTTTTTTATTCTCTGGAACGGTTCCCATCATGTTATAGTTTAGTAAATTTTAGGCATGATATTTGATTGAAGTATCGATTTTTCTCCTCAAATTAATGGATTATGAAAATGCTATCAATTATGAAGCACCTAAAAGTTAAAATAAGATATTCTAAACCATTAATCAATTTCCTTTTGACTTTTTTTTTTTTTTTTTGCTTTCTTTTTGACAAATTGATCAATAAAATGCCAGTAATTTTGGATACGAAAACGTCTCCTCTGTTTTTACTCCAAATTTAACACCTAATATTTTTTTCAGTAGAGAATATTTTTTTAATTAAAAATATAGTAAAATATTATCGATCAACACCTAAAAATTATTATTTTAATATTTTTTAAATAAAAATAATTTAAAATTATTTTTAAAAACAAATTGAAATAAAAAAACAAACAAGTTTTTACTCAAAAATATTTCATCTAACAATGAAAGTAATTTGAGCCACTAGAATTTTTTTTTAGCATAAAAAAATATTGAATTTGAATCCAAATTAAGAAAAAAATTAGCATAATTAAGATATAACACCCATTTCAAGTCGTTGTTCCTTGATCATCATTATACTGTGATCGTTTCACCAGACTTTGACTTTTTCTTAAAAATATTCTGTCATATACTTTCTATTGTGTAATTCAATATTCTTTCTTTTTTTCTTTTTTTTTTTCTTTTTGGGTGGGGGTGGTTAACATGTTTAAGATGGGGTAAAGATTGGTTATGTTTGGTATATTTTTTGCAAAATGATTTAAGTTGTATTTTATTTTATTTCCAAGAATTGTCTTAAGTTTTTTAGTTAAAAATAACTTTTAACTTAATCAAAAATGATTTTTTTTTCTACTTTTAATTCTTCGATTCTAACTATATTAAGTCTGTTTGTTTTCATGGTTGCTCCTACTTTTGAAGTAAACCACGAAAAACAAATATTTAGCAATGAATAAAACTTTATTCACTGTTTATGGACCTTATTATTATTTGCGTTGAAAACGTAAGATCATTGAAAGCTGTACAATGCTGCTTCTTTTGCGGTGGAGAGTGTCTCTACTGTTTCGCCCTGACCAGATCCGGTCCAAAACTAAATGCATTGAATCGGTCCGACCCATTAAAATAAATTTTTATTTTTATTTGTAATTGTATTTTATTCAAAAAACTAGTGTTTAACATTATTCAATGACACTCCATAAATTAGACAAAGATCGTTTGATGACTTAACATTTGCAGAATTTGATCGCAATCTCAATTTTGTTCCTGATTATATTTTATCTAATGTTGTTGTGCATTTAAGAAACCAATGAAACTGTAGTCCATGTCGGATATATTTCATACGTGATGGAATTGTAAAAAGTGAATGAAATAATAAAAAATATTTTATAAAAAGTATTATTTATTTCATAAATGTAATAACAGTAGTTAAATCTACAATATTTAAATTAAAACCATTAATATTAATATATATATTTTTAAAATTATCTTATAACTTTAATTTGGAAAGTATTCTTAATCAAACACATTAACCTACCTTTTGTTTAACCTCAATTTCAACCACAGTTTTAATCAAACATATATAAATATCAAACTAACCCCAACCAAAAATAATTTTTATAAAATAATTTTTTTCAAATCAGAACTACAAAATCAACCATAATACTAAAGATACTGGGACTGAATTGAGGTTTATCAGGGAAGAAAAAAAAAAGAGAAGAAGAAGAAGTGCCTTTTCCAACTCGATTACAGGCTCCTAAACCAAATCAAGAGCAGTGCTATTCCTGCTGCAGAATACCAAATAATAACTACCCAAACACACTAAAAAAACACAACAACTTCCAAGGAAAGCTGTAGTCTTTTTCAAACCTTTTTTATAGCCCCCAACAAAAAATTAAAA
>Ga0325414_1003129_pt1 | contig 17107 bp, 19 predicted proteins | sample PopdelMetagenome_8_FD_206183 | JGI IMG/M metagenome (GOLD analysis project Ga0325414, IMG submission 206183) | Populus deltoides microbial communities from Bellville, Georgia, United States - Leaf-PdKOR-R3 | ecosystem: Host-associated > Plants > Phyllosphere > Phylloplane/Leaf | place: USA... | reverse complement strand
CCAAAAAAATCTTAATTGGGCAGATAATCCAACTAAGGTCACCATAATTAGAATAAATGCACAGTTTATCCATCCTAATAGACGAAAAGAAAATATCCTGTTAAATGACTAACAAATACAACTAATTAACAAAGGTTCTGAACAAGATTCAGAAATTACTTAACTATTTGTGACGGGATTTATTTGTTACATTCTCGAATTAAAGTTTGGTTTGTTTTTCTGATCACTTTTATTTTATCCATAACTGGATTGTGCGAATAAATTTTTGGTTTGTGGCCAAATCCATGGTGAAATCAGGGATAAACATGCACTTGAATCCAAACATGTGTGTGTGTTCAAAATACCTATAACATGTGGCTCGCCGACATCAATCCGTTCCACCTCAACCTGTTCAAATACAAAGCATAGGAAGAAATATAAAGCATCAGCAGGGAAGCGGAGTAACAAAGAGATTTGGATGATCACTTTAAAAACAGCGGATGCAGAGACAGCAAACTAACAAACAAAGACTTAACAACAACCAATCTTCAATCCCAATCTAGTTCAGGCCGATTATATGGTTCCTTTTGCGCCATTCCAGGCGATCACGGTTATCATCAAATAAAATTCAATCGAAACTTACAGGCACAGTAGGAAATGCACTTCGCCCAATCTGAACAGGCTTCGCACCCTTCCCGACAGGAGGAGACAAGCCGGGAACCTCCACAGCCAGCATAGATTGAGTAGAAGCCGCTGCAGCGGATTCACCAGGCAATCTTAGGTGCCTAAGCTGCTTAACAGACCGATGAAGGCGCTCCAATCGAAAAGTCTGGCCATCGAAAAACAAAACGGCATCGTTTTCTTTATAATCCTCGCTGCTACCTTCAAAAGTGACTTTCGATTTGCCTAATTGATTGTTCTGAAACTCAACCGAAACTCGATTGTCTTTGTTCTTGTGGAATAATCCAGGCTTGGTTTTGTCAATCGAAGCTGGCTTAAATTCGTATCGCAGAGTGCAGAACTTATTGGAGGATTGCTCTTTAAATGAAGGACCTAGGGCTAGATTGTACCACCGATCTGGTTGTGGAGCACTTTTTGGCTCTTCTTTGGAATTGTTGGCCATGTTTTGCTCGCATGGCAAGATCTGTCTCTGAGTAATGGGTACTGGAAGTACAGTACCGCTCTGCCTACGCTACCTCATAGGGATGGAGGAAGAGAGAGTGTTATTGTGTTGTGAGCTGTAGGGTTTTCTTTTTCTTTTCTGGGAAGAAGACGGAGAGAGACGGATATTTGCGAGAGAGATATTCGGTTGGGTTGTGAGTTTGTGGGGTCGGAGCAGTGCGGGCAGTGGTTTTGTTACACGTGGACTAAAAATGACGTGGATTGAATGGAGGTGGTGGTCATGGGTTGCAAGTGCAGATTGAAATTGTATTACAAACAGTGTTTTAAAAAAAATTAAAATTTTTGTCTATAATTAATCTTTGTATATTTTATAACCATTTGATATGTAAATATTAAAAATAATTTTTAATAAATAAAAAATATTGTTGTAATATATTTATAATAAATTAGAGACCCAAATGCTTCTTGCAAGATTCTCTTCAAACTAGTGAGAGGGAAAAAAAACGTTTACCTTCCAATTCTCCAGATAAAATCTCATTTTTATAATTTTCACTTCCATGGACTTTGAAAAGTGTATTAAAAAAATTATTTCATGTGTTATAGTTATATATTTATCCGAGTCCAGTGTGATCGCGAACATCGGTCGAACATCCTTCTTCATTTTTTTTATTTAATATTGTATTGAACATCAACATCAATTTAATCAACACATTTGAAAAAAGCTTTTTACATTAAGCATTATCGATTGAAAATATTTGAATCATGAAAATGGTGAATAAATTATTTTAACATATTAAAAAAATACTTTAAATAATAACCTTTACCATGATTATAAACAATTAATAATAAAAAATATATTAAAAAATTATTTTAACATATTTTAAAAATAATAACCTTTACGGTGTTGATAAGCGACTAATAATAACAAAAAACTCCATCATCCCTGCTCAGTAGAAAAATTAATGATCGACGTATATTTTTTTTAATGTAAAACCAACCATGCCCCTAAGCTAATCCCGCTTCTTTTTTTTTTTTTTTTTTAGTATGATAAACTGATTATCCTACCCGTTGCTGTGAACTCTTTGTCTACACCGAAGGAAGCAATCTACCTTATCCTTAGACTGGACACGTGTTCTCAGAACCCCAGCCAAATCTGAACCACCGTTTTCCTTTTTCTGAGACCACGACAAGTCTTACAAAAGCAGCAGCAGCAGCAGTTTTTGGCCCCAGACGTCGCCGTTTATCCTATCTACGGACCTTGATCACTATCATAGTCACAGAATAGAGCAGTAGCTTAGCTTGATCTTTAGCCCCCTGCCCCAACGGAGTCTGCTGCAAGGAGAAGCACAAAGAGAGCGAGATGGTGCGTTTTGGCGGGAAAATGGCGGGTCAGCTAGTGAGTTTGGGTGGGAACGGTGCCGGCCAGTTTCTGGCTGCTGCCGCAGTCGCTCTCCTCCTCCGGCTGTTTTCCGGTCCCGGCCCCGCTCTGATGCCGGAGGACGAGTCTCCTGACGACGAAAAAAACGACGCAGCCGACGACGATAGTCCAGATGTCGGGAAATTTTTTCCGGTTACTATCCGGTGGAGCAACATCACATGCTCGCTCTCAGATAAATCCTCCAAATCAGTGAGTGGGAATTTTATTTCCCCTCTCTGGGAGTTTCACGCTTCTTTCAAGTTCTGTTTGGTTGTTGAGAAAATGAAGAAAAAGAAAATTGATCGAATCTAGATGATTCACTCTCGTGTGCTGATTATTTTTATTTTTGTAACTACATGATGTTCACCCTTGCTTAATTTAATTTCCCTGCTTTATCAAATATAGCGTGGAATTTTGGGTCACTTATATGCTTGACTGAAATTTAACTTATAGGTGAGATTTCTGCTTAATAATGTGAGTGGAGAAGCAAAGCCTGGAAGATTGCTTGCACTAATGGGACCATCAGGTTCAGGAAAGACAACATTGCTCAATGTTTTGGCAGGACAGCTAATGGCATCACCGCGACTGCATTTGTCAGGTCTTTTGGAAGTCAATGGGAGGCCTAGTTCAAATAGAGCTTACAAGTATGGTGCTTTGTTGTAGACCTGTGATGCTGAGCTCAATGTATAAGCTTTCGATTGTGTTTATGAGGTCAATTGTTGTTACAGGTTTGCTTATGTGAGACAGGAAGATCTTTTTTTCTCGCAGCTTACGGTGCGGGAAACACTGTCTCTTGCTGCTGAACTTCAACTTCCAGAGATAGCTTCGGTTGAAGAGAGAGATGAATATGTGAATAATTTGTTGTTCAAGCTCGGTTTGGTAAGGCAAACTTCTTCTGAAGTTTAATTTAAATGCATAAATTAAATTGATTGATCCCCTTTGCAGACAAAATATTATTCACTTCTAAAATTAGATACCAAGCCCTCACTTTTGCTTTTACTTTTACACTTCAAGCTAATGTCCCTTCTACTTCGCAAACAATTAATGGTTTATACAATGAAGTCATGTAACTATCATCTGTCTTTCAATTCTTTACTTATCATTTATATTATGCATTTTTTCTCTGATTTGATTTCTTTTCGGGGGATTTGCTTTTATTCTCTTTCTCCAAAGGCCAGCTGTGCTGATACCAATGTTGGTGATGCAAAAGTTCGTGGGATAAGTGGCGGTGAAAAGAAACGTTTGTCACTAGCATGCGAACTCATTGCTAGCCCATCTGTAATATTTTCTGATGAACCTACAACAGGTATGCGTGCGTGCTTGCATCCTGAACTTTTGCTAGTCTGGATTTGATCTGAATTGTGGAGGCATTAAGCTTTGATATGATTAATGTATACGATCATAATGCAGCATGCACTGGATACATGTGCATCGACTTTGCTATTACTGTATTTCAGGGAGGCAAAATGACCTTGTGTTTTACTAAAATTCATGGTGCACAAGGCATGTTTAAGAGTTAAGACCAGTGTTTAACAATGCTATGATACTGATGGAGTAAATTCTTCTTCAAATGTGAGGGTTGACCCGGTAGATATGGATAAATACCTGCTCTACTGAATCTGAATGTGCTGAATTTGGCTTTGCATTGATTCCCAGCATTTTGTAATGCAGAGTGAACTCAGTAGTATTTGAAACTAAGGTTTCTCAACTTTTGGGCTGTGTCGTGCTAACATCAATGAAGAGATTTTATTTGACTCCTTAATCTTGGATAGGTATTAGCTAGACTATCAATTTGAAGTGAAAATAAAAATCTATAAACTATTGATCATGTAACCCATATGGTTCACTGCTGAAGTAAATCTTCTTTCCAATTTTAACAAGGTCATGCATGGTGTTTCCAGGGCTTGATGCTTTTCAGGCAGAGAAAGTAATGGAAACTCTCCGACAACTAGCGCAGGATGGACATACTGTAATTTGTTCCATACACCAGCCTAGAGGCTCAGTGTATAGTAAATTTGATGACATTGTGTTACTAGCAGCTGGTGCACTTGTCTATGCTGGCTCAGCTCGTGATGTGCCACTGACATATTTCTCAAAATTCGGGTTATTAGCCTAAGCTTGCCCATCTTTTTTCTCATTTCTATATCTGCTGCTTACTGTTGATTTTGCTCATTATTCTCAACTTCAACAATTTATATTCTCTTTAAACTATTATCTTGGGATGGATATAGAGGTCCAAAGTACATGGAGAATAATAGCTGGATGGAAGGAAAAAGGGGGGAGTAGGTGATGTTTTTGTGTTGCCAGTGGAACTAATTTTTTCCCTCTGGCATTGCTGTTTTACATTTTTAGACTATAGACAGATTTGATTTTTAATGACTTTTTTTCTAATATTTTCAATGGCTTGAATTACATTTTGACCTGGGACTATGTATATTATGTTAACTAATATGCTTTCGGAATTGTAATGGCACTTGATACTCAATTAAATACATTTGTGCATGACAAGACAACTTACTGGGTAAGGTAGTGGTTAAACTTGGGAATCTTGAGATGTCAGCCTTAGTTCCTGGGATTGTGGATAGGGGTTTATGAGATGGCAGGGACTTCCAAGTGTTGCAAGCTATTATTTTACTGTGGTTTAGAAATATATAACTGTTTACGTTGAACATTTTGCCTCTCATTTCTATGGTGTATGGCCATTTACTATTCTTTAAATGCAATACTAGTGATTTCATAATTGAGAGCTTATGTTTGTCATGTATATGCTTCAACTTTGAATATCTGGAACTACTAATCTGTTAGTTGGATTTTTGATAGAATGTCCATTTGATTTTAGGTTCTTGCTTTCTCATTTAGAGCAATTCCTTTTTCTTTAGGTTTTTGTGTTTCCTGTTTTTTTGGGTCTGTATTTTCCTTTCTCCTATACAAATATTAATCTGTTCTCTGGCTTACTGTCTTGACTACCTCTCTCTCTCTCTGAGGAAAATATGTTGTTGGCGGTGCATTTGATTAATCATTAAAAAAGTAGAGCTGTTGTCTCAGTTTTCCAAAATTACTGAATTGTCTGTTGATTTCAACAACAGGTATCGTTGCCCAGACCATGTCAATCCTGCTGAATTTTTGGCTGATCTCATATCCATTGACTACAGTTCTGCAGAAAGTGTCTACTCTTCGCGGAAAAGGATAGATGGTCTAGTTGAATCGTTTTCACAACAATCATCAACAATTCTTTATGCAACTCCACTTACCAGAAAGGAGGACTCCAAGAAATTGAGCAGGAAAACTAGTGTAAAGGGGAAAGGCAAAGGATCTTGGTGGAGGGAATTCTGGTTGCTCCTTAGACGTGCATGGATGCAGGTTAGTTTTTCAACTGTCACTCCATTAATAAACAGTCATTTCATTAGTCTCTCACCACGACCTGGTTTAGTGCAGACAATTCCCCAACCCCTGAAACAAGCTCCTCTCAAAGGGAAGGGCTGGATCACATTGACTTGGACTGCAATTATGACTTTGCTTTATTTTGCTTTTTATGTCTTCAATCCTAGCTTCTTCATTTTAATTAACTAAACTAAGAAGTGGAACATAGCAAATCATCTCTACTCAATTCTAGATGATAAAATAAACCCCTAAGAAGGGGATGACTGGCATAGAGATATGCATTGTATTAATTGACAAATTCACGGAAAAATAAATTTCAGATAATTGTAATTCTAGCTCCTGCTTTTCCCTTATTGCACCTTTTATGACTAGGCTTCTCGTGATGGGCCAACAAACAAAGTTCGGGCAACAATGTCAATTGCATCAGCTATAATATTTGGATCTGTTTTCTGGAGAATGGGAAAATCTCAAACATCAATACAAGATAGGATGGGATTGCTTCAGGTATTTTACCTTATTTTTTCCTCCAAATCCCTGCAATTTTTAAGGATCAATACACAATAGAATGAGAAGATCTCAAACATCATAAAATAACTGAAAATGTGCAGATTTCGGTTCTTTCATGTTGTCAAATAGTGGTTTTAATTTCTACGTGTTTTTTATATTTGCTTGAATATGTGACACGAGATTCTAGTTTGAAAGTATCAGCTGCGCTGATTATTTTCACCAGTGATTGACCAAAGGACCTGGGTCATGATCTTGACTCCAACCTAATTTGTCGGTGCCAATATATATGCTTTCTGCTACTGACCTATATTCTGCATCTTCTGCATTGTTTCCCACTTTTACAATTTCTCCCACATTCACGTTCAGTTTCCTTGCTAAGAATACAAACCTACATCACTAAAAAACTGCCAGCTTGATTAATGACATGCACTCAAGGCCTGGCTTGCAACCTTCTAATCCACCAGCTATGAATCTATGACCTGAGTTCTTTTTTTTCCTCTTCTTGTAAGCTTGTGTGATAGCTGTAGCCTGTCATGCACTATCCTAGACCGCATCTTAACTATGACCAGTTAAGGTAATGGACCTTTTAATGTTCGTTATGAGTTCAGATATGAATTTCCTGATCACTTATGTCCCAAATTACTGCCATTCATAAACATAATATTAAATAAATAAATAAATAAAACAGAAAAGAGATAGACATGGTTCACGTGGAGTGCAGGGAGCTGAAGCTACCTTACATTTAACATGTATTAGGCGGGTACAACCAGTAAAAGATACCATTGGCACCCAACTAGTTAATTCAGATAGGTCAAAATTTTAGAACAGATGTTTTAGCTTGGATGCCCTTTGATGCACGGACGCAACATGATCATTAATAATAAGCTCCCAGATTAGCTGATCAGCGTGGTGGCAATTTTGAAATTCAATGAAAATCCCAACTGTTTTAAGATATTTTTTTAAAAAAATTATGCGCATGACAATTGGTCTTTCTCAGGTTGCAGCAATAAACACGGCAATGGCTGCTCTCACAAAAACAGTGGGTGTGTTTCCAAAAGAACGTGCAATTGTAGATAGAGAGCGTGCTAAGGGCTCTTATGCATTAGGACCCTATCTACTTTCCAAATTGATAGCTGAGATTCCTGTTGGAGCAGCATTTCCATTAATGTTTGGTGCTGTACTGTATCCCATGTCTCGTCTTCACCCTACCTTTTCAAGGTTTGCTTCCATATTTTACCATTTTGATTTCTGACACCACATGGGTTTCTGCAATTTGTATATTGAATGATGCAATTAAATTTATACAGATTCAGAAAGTACATGGATAAGTAACTGAAATTTGTAAAAGTTTTTGGAGTGTTGAAGTAACTGGCTGACATGCACGCATATAAAACTGAAAAGAAAAGAACCCAGATGAGCTGTTCTTCAGAGAAGAACAATCCCTAGTCAGTGGAAATAAAACACGGAGAAAACCTCTTTTAGGTTTGGAAATGCTATATTTATTGCAGTCACAATGCTTGAAGTTACTGAATTTGGACTGGTGCCTTCCAGGTTTGGAAAATTCTGTGGAATTGTGACAGCAGAGTCATTCGCTGCATCTGCAATGGGTCTAACTGTGGGAGCTATGGTTCCAACCACTGAAGCAGCAATGGCTGTTGGACCCTCTCTTATGACTGTTTTTATAGTATTCGGAGGTTATTATGTCAATGCAGATAATACACCAATAATCTTTCGATGGATTCCTAACGTTTCCCTGATAAGATGGTAAATCAATCATGTCTTGCTTATACAGAAAGTCGTCCTCTTATATTAGTTCCCTTTATACTGGACGAGTTGATTTTGGCCTTGTTGTATGACTATTTCTGCACATGGTTTCAGGGCCTTTCAAGGACTTTGCATCAATGAATTTAGAGGTCTTCAGTTTGATCATCAAAGTTCAATTGATGTAGAAACTGGTGAACAGGTAATGTGATGCCCTGAATCTGTCTTCCTGCTTGTAACATAGGAGAGTTCTCTATCGTAGTTGAGAAAAGAGAAAAATCTTGAAAAAGGATGACCAGTTTAATCTAGAACCTTAAAACTTATTGAGATGAACTTGATTTTCAACAAAAGCTAAGCTGCTCAGGTCATGGTGGAAGGTAATACAGCAATGATATAATATTTTGCACTATAATGCATTTCTTCTTTAATGTAATGCACATTATCTAAGCTCTTAAACTTCATCACAACTTTATTTTGTTCTATGAGAAGTCGTGTATATTGACAAGTTCTCCCGAGGAAAACAGGCTGGACCCGGTTGAATTGGCATCAGCTTCTTATCCATGTTCTTTCTCTTCTCTTGAATTTGGTAGTTATTTTATAGTATTTTCTTCATTTATGCTTTCAGCCCACAATTTGATGAAAGGTCTACATTGATATGCATTGGAGCAAATGTGCCTATAGCCCTTATTAGCTATAACTTGTCACCTTAAATGATCCACTAAGCCACCAAAGTTGTGCTTTTCTCGAGTGTTTTAGCTGTTTTAAAATCAAATTTTCAGGATTGCTATGAATTGTATTTTTATGTGCCAATGACTTGAAGTATAGCGATGAAATTGACAAAATGGCTAATTTGGATGTGCCTGTGCCTGACATTGTTTTCCGTCTTGTGCATCCAGCATTTACCCTTTCTTCCTCTTCTTGTTTCTCAGGCACTTGAGCGGCTCTCGTTCGGTGGAAGACATATTAAGGATACTGTGGTAGCTCAAAGTAGAATTTTGTTGTTTTTGTATTGCACCACGTACCTTCTCCTTGAGAAAAACAAGCCCAGTTACCAAAGGCTTGAGCCACCGTGTCGTGAACAAATCCAGTCACAGGTAGAACTTGAACCTTTGGACCCTGACGAGGTAAAACAACTCCAGCAACTTGATCCTCCTCCACCCGAAAAAGATGAATCAAACCAGCAGCTTGAATCACCACCTGTTGAAATCCGACCATTTATCTTAGAAGGTTTGTAATTGTTTGGATGGTAAAAGAAAAGGATTTGTAATTGTTTGGGGTTAATAATAATAGCATGTTATAAAACACGATTTATTGATCTGTCTGATACAGGTATCAAGTAAAGAAGATGCCAGTGCAATAAGGAGGGTCCCATGCCTTCACTGAGCTAAAAAGCAGCTTCCGTAGAACCTGACAACAATTTAAGTCCATGTCTGAAACTGAAACAGCTAAAATCCCACGTGCAATGTCACTAGTAAATGTAATGGTTTTATTTCAATGGCATCCAAATAGGCCTTCTTCTTCTTCGTCCTCCCTTTCAATGACCGGTGGTGGAAAATGAGCGTTTGGCATTTGCTTTCATCGGTGCATATGCCGATGACTAAAACCTTAGGAGATCAAGACTGTCTTGTAAATTTGAATGTTGCTTTGGTGATTAATCGGAAAAACCTAGTAGTAGATCATGCAAAATGATGCGGTGTTTACTCGGGCGAGTCTTATGTCAGATGGTACATGGCAACATGCAAGTTATTGCACCCCCTCCCTCTTGTCGGCCGTACCAATGCGACGTCATTTTCTGTGAATGGGAGTATCATTACAGGTAGAGGTGGCTATTTTTGAATTAAATAATCGCGGCAGTCTTCCCCTTCGAAAAAAAAAAATGATGATGTTTCCAGTACTGGAATTTGACTTTGCTGCCTAGATACTGATTAGAGCATTTTGGGAGTCAGAGAATTTAATTAAGTAATTAAGCACCTAGAAGCATGAAGTTTAGAAGAAAGCAAGTCTAATCAGACGCCGAACTACGTAGGATGGAGGTTAGAATTAGATTCGTGATTTCGACAGAACCATTCATGCATGTGGACGGTAGCTTGTTCCTAGACCGATTCAATTGCCAGGGGCGAGGCTACATGTTACGGAAGGAGGCAATTGTCATAATTTCCATTTTAGTCTTTATATTTTACAATTCCCATTATAATTGTTTTTTATAATTAGATTCGTCTCTCTTTTTTTTATTGTTTTTTACATTATATTCATTTTTTATTTGAATTGTAATCAAAACCCTCTTTTATATTTATTTTTTAAAAATTATTTGGTTCACCTTTTTAAAAGTAGTAATTGATATTTTTGATATTTATTTAGTTTATAGTGCTTCAAATAGATTATATAAATAAATTATATTCATGTGACATTAATTAATTTATAAAAATATTTTATTCTAAGAAAAAATATATAAAATACAAAGGACAGTGAGGGTTAAATATTTGCATATGCGAGAAAGATTGGCTTTACACTTTAATATTTAATTAGCGTTATAATTTTTTTTTTATTTACGTGCTTATATATTTTATTAAAAATTATTTTATCTAACAAAGCAATTTATTATAACACTAACTAACACCTTTTTTTCACTTTAAAAAATAAGTCGGAGACATGATGTAGGCCCAACGCGGTTTAGAAGACTCTTTCTTAACTATGAAGATAATTTCCCTCCTTGATTTGTCATTCTTTCTACTTTAGTCCTTATACCTTTTCAATTTGTCATTGTGATCCAGAAAAAATACATTAATTGCACCCACAGTTTTCTTAATTCTTACCTGTGAAAAAAATCTCTCCCGGCCCCTTGATAAATATTCATAGCTCAGTCAATTGATTTAATCCGATCTTTTTCGCTTTTTGCACGTGCTTACATAAATTCAAATAAAAATGAAGTTAAATTTCTAGAAACATGCAAGCAAATTCCACTTGATGATGTCATCGTCGCAGCCTTCTATTATTATTTTTATTATTATTATTACAGGATTACACACACACACACACACATGCCGCCACGTGGCATACAGACATCGCAAAATCTTGAGAGAGACTTTCTTCTTTCCTGGAATTTGGAGATGCACATACATCGGCCGTCCAAGTGGCCAATTTCCATTTGACTAAAATCACGTTTTCATTAATTTCACGTTTCGTGCACACTTCTATATATATATATATATATATATGCGCCCTGCCGATTGAGGGCATCACACATCAAGATTCATTCTTTTCAAAAAATTGTCCTTTTTGATATAACCCATTTTCAGAAAACATAGAAAATCAAGTATTCGCTTCCAAAACAATGATAACAGCCATGTTAAAATCTCCTTCATCACCTCTCCTAGCTTCACAACCATTTTGTGACAGATCCTTGCACCAAGCAGCACCTTCAAAAACATGTCTTGGCACAAATAAGAGACGTTCTGCCAAGATCTCGGCACTGAGAAGGGATGATTATAGTGATAAATTGATCGACGAAGACATGATTGTTCTTAGGATGCGCGTTCAGGAGATGAAGATAGCCGAGAGGATTTACGAGGTCTCATCTGACTGGATGGAATGGGAGAAGAGATATTACCGTGGCAGTTACAATTCAGACATTTGCGAGGCAGTTGGGTACTTGCAATCAGTGTTGATGAGAACCAGGCCAAGCTTGGCGTTGGGCATGGCTGGTCTTGTTGCTCTGAGTATACCAACGTCAATGGGGTTGGCTACGTTCCATTTGGTACAATGGCTCGTTGCTGGGAATATTATTCATCTCTGATTAATTAGCTAGATTCCTATAGTAAAATTAATGTCTAGCTAGCTCGATTTAGAAGTGTATGGGTTTTTTTCCCCTCTTTATAATAAATCTTGAGATGGTTTCTCTTGTTTTATACGTGCATATGGTTTTTTTCACTTGATGTGCCTCTGTGATTATAGATTCAAGAGGGTGGAACCTCGTAAAAATATGGTGGTGATTTCCAACAAACGCAGTGCTCTCGTTGTCGGCGATGATGCACTGTACTAGGTTGTCAGGTATCATTCCGAGCAATAAAGATTAAATAACATTTTATAAATTAAGCTGAGAACTACGTCTAAAGATGATCATCACAATAATAGTATAATCTAGAGATGGATCCATGATTCAAAGGAGAAGAGATTGAAAAAAAATCAAAGAGTGTAAAGTACGTACAGGACTACATATCTTTGAAAAAAAATCAAAGGGTGTTAAGTACGTACAGGACTCCACATCTTTGAAAAAATAATAATAATTAAAAGCCAGGTCTCCTATTGCAACCAACAATGTGTCTAATTCAAGGGGAAAAAACTCTGACTCCCTCGAAATATTTGTTTTTATTGAAATCATGATTGTATATAATTTTTATTTAAAATATCTGTGTGAATAATAATTAATCATATGATTTAAAAAAATTAATTAATACCTAGTGACTTATATTAATCTATGAAATCAAGTCAAAATTTATGTTTTACAATAGTATAAATTTAACCGTGCAATGCTAAGTGAGATTTAATGATCATTTGATGTTTTAAAAAGTAAATTTATTTTTAAAGTGTTGATGAAAAATTCATGTGAAGTGTTAAAGTTTAATTTAATAGAGTTTCATTCATTTTAGATTTTAAACATAAATAAAAGAGGTTTGAAAATTTTTAGGGTATATTTCTTTTCTATGGTGCTTATCATGAAAAAGATTTTATATCTCCAATAATTTTTTTTCTATGATGAAACCCTCAGTTTATAAAGGTTTATAGAAGTTTTTAAGATTTTTTTATGTTACATGATATTATTTTATTAGTTGATTTTTATTAATATCATCTTATATTTATAATAAAATATCTTAAATATCTCATCACATGTATTAATATTTTATTAATTATTTTTATTTTATTCATGTAGATGTAGATATAGAATAAAAATGATACACGGGCGGAATTTGATATGTAAATAATTTTTCCTACGCTCCCTCCAAAATAAGTTGTTTTAATGTCTCGGAAGATGTTGGAGGGTGCCGATGCCGATGCCGATGCCGATGCCTATGACGATGACGATGACAGGATAGTTTGACCAAAGCTGCTTCTTGAGCGCTCAACGGAAGCATTTAATGCTTAATTCGGATGGCATTATCGATCAGTTCAAGTGGCTATTCCTATTCAAATGGCATCTTCTGAGTTCAATCTTTTCCACTTCTGGCTGGAGCCTGCTATGATGACGCCTTTAGCAAGAAGTTAGAAGCCAAATTTCTAAACGAAATTCAGCCTGATCATGTCACTGATTACGGGATCTTTTTTTTTTTTTTTTTAAGTTTGGTGAATATTTTTTTAAAGTATTTTTTATTTGAAAATATATTAAAAAATTATTTTTGATATTAACACAAAAAAATATTAATTTAAAATAAAAAAATAATTTTAAAAGGTAAAAAAAAGGGACAGGGACATGGAAAGCCTTGCTGTAGATTTATCGTTTTATTATTTTAAGAATTTCGTAGCTTCTAAGTATATGCTACTTTTCTGTTTATTGACTTTCTTCCATGTCTTCCCTTTTCTGGATAAAAACAAGTAAATTAGATCTCTTTAAATTTCTCCTTCCTTTAATAAAGCTTTCACCATAAAGTCAATATTATGTAAGTGTTAATTCAAAATAGCTAATTTTGAGTGTTTAGATAACTAAACAATACTGGTTACTAATTAAGATCTTAGCCGTTCAATTTTAACCTGGACGTACGACTGCAACAACTCTGATATCATGATCATCTACAAGATTATTAATTTTTCCTTGTCATTATTATGAGAATAATACTATTACGCTGCTAATAAATCATACGGAAAAGGGGTTCCGTTGAACGCAGTAGCATTGCAATATTCAAATTTCGGTTCTCGGCAATAATTAGCGAATTTGTTCTTATTAATTAGATAACATTAGGAATATAGTTCAAACCATGTTTTTAAAAAAAAAAAATTATTTTTTATATATTTTTAAATTGTTTTAAAGTCCTGACCTCAAATATAATTTTAAAAAATATATATTATTTTAATATATTTTAAAATAAAAAATATTTTAAACCGTAGATATTTTATTTTTAAATACTGTTTAGCATTGATTATCAGGGCCATCCCATTGGTTTTTTAGTCAAACGTGACGCCTCAACTCCATGCTTTTCATGACTCGTGTGCCTCTCAAATGCTCAACTGCATATTTGATTACTGTGCCTGTAGCCTGTAGCCCGTAGCCCGTAGCCTGTAGCCTGTATGAGTCTGACAGGTCAATCTCGCCAGTAGCCGAAGCATTGTTTTTTGAAGAGTTTATATATACATATATATTCACGAGTGATATGGAATATTTACGACTCCTTAAAGCATCATAATTAGTTATTTGTTCGATAGTAAAAGATCGTTGAGTGGGCTTGGGTGCTTTCCTCGTATCGCACTGGTGTCTATAAAGTAATAATTTCCCTAGATGCTAATCTCAAAATTTAAATTTGGAATTAAAAATAAAATATAATTAATTAGCAGACCACCTTATATAATTTAAGACGTTCAACCAGTTTTTTTAATAACATCCAGATCACTCTAGTTCCTAGGCCATTAGAGTTTGCAGCTATTTGGTTATGATTGTGGTTGTTTTTTAAAATATTTTTTATGCTGAAATGTATTAAAATAATTTTTTTATTTTTTAAAAATTATTTTTAAGATCAACGCATCAAAACAATTCAAAACATTAAAAAAATTAATTTTTAGTAAAATAAAAATTAAATTTTTGTGGAATCCCAAACGGTGCCTCAGTTTCGGAGGTATTACATTGTTTTTTTTTTTTTTTTTGACAAAGTTTTTCTACGAGAACATATTGCATCAGCTCTTTTAGGCTGGTCTAGATTCAGACGGATGAGTCCGATCTTGGTTGGCTCAACAAAACTCCAAGGAAGATTCAGAGAAAAAGTTTGATGGAGCCAATAGACAATAGCTTGTTAGCAAGAAGGTTTTCAGGAAATGAATTAACAACGGTGTCAAATACCACAAAAGACGAGACGAAGAGTTGGTGCTCTAACCTGTTGTCGGAATAGCAGCGCAAGGAAGGTGGAGCCCAAACCAAGATGGTTTAGTTGTCATAATCCAAATATTATTTTATAATTTATAGAGCATCGATTAAATGGGATGCAAAAAAAGCTAGTTAAAAAAATATGCAAATGATTAAAAAAAAAAACCTCAGTGTAAAAAGAAAAATATTTGAGGTGCAGGGCGGAGACCCAAGTGAGGGCTCGGGCTCCAACAAAAAAGTTCAATTTTCCTAGGGTTGTATATGTATTTTATGCCTTACAAAAAAAGTTCAAGCGAGGGCTTGAGCTCCACCAAGATATTTAAGTGGCTATTTGGTAATACAGTTCCGTACAAGGTTAAGATTTAGTCATAAAAATATATGTTTGGTTAAGGTAAAATATAATTTTGTTTTGATGGGACTCACCATAAATTGAGACTGTACCTGAGGTTTAACAAAAGCAAAAAAAATTAAGCTTTGCAAACAGCAACTTACCTCAGTTTTTTCAGAACAGAGAGTAATGTGGGGAGACGAAACAGAAACAATAAAAAAAGGTTTAACAAAGGTCAACGCAGGAAGAAAAAAGAGCATCACCACCTACCTTCCTCGTCGCCGCCACAAAAACCGCCCTTAGTCACTGTTGATAACAGCAACACCACCATCAAAGGGGAGAAAATCATGCAGGGTAACTTGCTCTTCCCTTTCTTCTTCTCCTTCTCCTTCTCTTTCTTCTTCTTTAGCCGCATTTTCTCGTCTTTATTGTTTTGCAAAGTGAACGATGGAAAGTGAATTAATTCACTCTCCACTGTTCACGTTGCATGTGACTGTGCGAGATGAATATTAGCTGTTCACGTTGCAACGTGAACAATTGAGACTCTCCACTATTCATCTCGTACAGTGGTTCATCTCACACAGTCGCATGCAACGTGAACAGTCCACTATTCATCTCACACAGTCGCATGCACAGTGGAGAGGTGGACAGTGAATTAATTCACTTTCCATTGTTCACGTGAACAATGGAGAGCGTCTCCATTGTTCATTGGCTAGACCGGGTTCGGCTCAAACCTAAATGCATTGAACCGGGTTCAACCCAATAAAATAAAAAAATCCAACAAAATTTCTCAAATATTATGTTTTATTTGAAAAACTAGTATTTAATATTATTCAATGACACTACATAATTACATTAGAAGAAGATCGCATGATGATGTTGCATTTGCAGAACTTGATCGCAATCTCAATTTTATTCTTAATGATATTTTACCTGATATTGCTATACGCTCAAGAAGCCATAGAAACAGTAGTCACTATCGCATGGATTTCAAATGTGATGAAATTGTAGATAGTTTAATGGAACAATACAAAATACTTTATATAAAGTATTGTTTATTTCATAATATAATAGCATTAGTTAAGTCTACAATATTTCAATTAAAAATTATCAATATTAATATATGTTTTCTTTAGTTATTTTCTAAATTTAAAAAATATTCTTAATCAAATACATTAAACTATTTTTTATTCAACCTCAATTGATAATTTTTAAAATAATACTTTTAAAAAATAATTTTTTAATGTATAAGAAACAAATATTCAGGTAAAAAAATATATATTTTATCACTTTAATGTTGTATATTGTTTTCAATGATATATATATATATATATATATATATATATATATATAAAAGTATTGCCTTGCACATCTAATGACCACAACAAATTTTTAAGAATCAGGAGCTACATTAATCATTTCGAAGCGTCTTTTCATCCAACTAGAAATTTTGGGGTACAGCTCTTACAAATTGACCATAAATTTCTGCATGATTTAATTAATTAAAAGAGACACTTTGTCTCTTATGAGGAAATAAATAGATTCCATT
>Ga0325414_1003128_pt1 | contig 17107 bp, 2 predicted proteins | sample PopdelMetagenome_8_FD_206183 | JGI IMG/M metagenome (GOLD analysis project Ga0325414, IMG submission 206183) | Populus deltoides microbial communities from Bellville, Georgia, United States - Leaf-PdKOR-R3 | ecosystem: Host-associated > Plants > Phyllosphere > Phylloplane/Leaf | place: USA... | reverse complement strand
TTCCTCCAGATGCAAATTTGAATGTCACATGATCACTTCAACTTTCCTTCGGCACTGAGTTATTACTTGTTCTGGAGTGTAGTATAGTTGTGACTCGTGATTATATTTTAAAATATTTTTTATTTTTTAAAAATTATATTTTATATTAACACATCAAAATAATTAAAAAAATATCAAAAATTTTAATTTAAAATAAAAATAATAAAATTTTTAAAAATAATTTTAGAACGTAAAAACAAACAAAATTTATTAAAATCCCTTTATTCTTCAACAAGTATTTTTTTAATATTTTACATAAATTTGTATATTTATTCGTAAATATGCTAGTTTTTGTTAGGATTATAAATTTACCATATTATATAATTATAAATTAAATATATATATATATATATACACTCGCTTGGAAAGCCATCTTACAACTATAACATCCATCTATAGTTTTTTTTTTAATTAATTTCATCCTTATATGTTAAAATTTTATTTCAATTAAATCCTTTTTTTTTTTTTTGTCAGTGCGGCTGATTAATGTATTGATATGTGTCCTTGTATTGATATGTGTTCTTTGTTCTAAACATTTCCTAAAAGTTAAACGTCCAATCAAAAATATATTTTTTTAAATATTGAAGATGGACATAAATTTAGGGAAAAAATAAAATGAAAAAGAAAAAGAAAAAGAAAAAATGATAGGAAAAAGACACAGTTATTGAAAACCCACTTTCCAAAAAAAAAAAACGAAAAATTGATAACAAAACGACATAGTTATGGAAAAACTCACTTTCCCAAAAAAAAAAGGAAAAAAACAAAATGAAAAAAAAAACCGACATAGAAAGGTCATTTGTATTGAGAATTTTTGCTGTCACTTCTTCTTCTTCTTTTTTCGGAAAATGGGAAATTTTTGAACTTATATAGTACATGTCTAAAACTTTAAAATTTTTGGGAAATTGTTAAATAGAGTTATTTGAAAATAATATAAGAATTTGCATAGAAAATGAGATTTTTATAATATTTTCTTGAACATTAAAGGAGATTTTTAAATCTTTAAGGTAGTATTTTTTGTAATTTTTCAATATCACATTGGGTTATTGTTTTTTATCGTATGAAATTTGATAAAAACATCATATGTATAATAGTATAGATCACTAGATAATTTTATTTACATTATGTAGAAAGTTGGATTATTTAAAAAAAACTAAAAAATATATTCAAGTATTACTAACATATTTTTTTAAAAAAATAAATTGTGTAGAGATTGACGTAATATAACCTGGTTAACTTGGTATGTCTAAAAACACCTGAACAACTGGAACAAAAACATAATTTAACTAAAAAAATATAAGATGATATCTTTTTTATAAAAAAAAATAGAACTACAATATATTGGATCGTTCTAAATCAATCCATGTTAACATGTAAAATTTATGTTCTAAGTCGTGAAACTATGATAACCTCATAGAAAACAAATAAAAAATTTATTAAATCTCAATTCTCAATCAATCCAATGTTAAATAATGAAATTGAAAAAAAAATTAAAAAAGGATTAAAAAAGCTTAAATCAATTTAGATTAACTTGTCAAACTTTGATCATGAGACTGGAATAACCCAATAGAAAAGTAAATCAAAATAAATTATGAAGCTCAATTCTCAATCAATCCAACATTGAATGAAATTGAAGAAAATCAATTGAAATAAAAAGACCTGAATCAACCCGATTTAATTCATCAAATCCCTGAATCGAGTCATAAGACTATGACAACCTCATAAAAAGCAAACTAAAATAAATTATGAAGCATAATTATCAATCAACCCAAATGGTAAAAGATAAAACTGAAAAAAGAAAATCAATTACAAAAATGACCCAAAAAACCTACATCAACTAGGTTAACTTGCAAAACTTATGACTCGAGTCATGAAATTAGGATAATCTTATAAAAAGCAAAATAAAATATATTATGAATTTCAATTTCTAATAAATATAGTATTAAATTATGAAATTAAAAATTAAAATTAGAAAACAAAAAAATAACAAAGTTCTATTTCAATAAACAATATTTTATGAGGAGGGGAAGAATGATTTCCTTCCTAAGGTATCATGACATTACAAATAGTATTGAAATATTTAATGATTTAAGTGAAAGATCTTTAAGTTTTAAAAAATTCAATAGAAATTACTTCAATTTATTAAAAGATTTGGGGTGCAATGCACCAGCTTCATTGTTTATATGAATAGTGAAGTAGTGCCTTTCTTTTTTTTCTCTTTTTTATTTATTTGTTATTTATTTTTATTTTAATTCCATCCTTTTTGTTTTCAATTTTCTAACTTACTCTCAATTTTTTTATGATCATTTAGGATGCGTTTAGAGTTAAAAGTTATTTTTAAAAAATTTCACCCCTGAATATTAGGATGTTTGATAATTGATTTTTATTGTTTTATTCAATTTTTTGTTAACAAGATTATCGTGATATCACTACCGAGTTTAAATTTCACATGCTAAATCGAGTACACTTGGGTCAGGGTTTTTACAAACTTTTTAATTTATTTATTTTTTATTTTATCCTTGAACATTTTATTTGCTAGAAATTAATTTTTTTTCTATTTTTCTTTCAATGGGGTTACCACGTTCTCATTTAATTTTTGGTTTGTTATCAAATAAGATCTTTCAATATTTGATTTTTTTAGAATTTTTTTTTTAATTCCATCCTTCAGGATTTAATTGATTGAGAATTGATCTTTGTGCTTTTTTTTTTAATTTCCTTTCTATGGGGTCATTCCAATCTTATGCCCATGTTCATAGGGTTAACAGGATAACCCGGTTTGACGTAGTTCTTTTTTAAATTAGATTGTTTTCTTTTTCAGTTTCATCTTTTAACATTGAGTTGTTTGGTAATTGAGTTTCATAGTTTTATTCAATTTATTTTTTATTGGGTTAGCCTGGTATCATGACCAGGTCTTATATTTGGCACGTTAACCCGGATGAGTTCGAGTCGGATGTTTTTACATTATTTTCATTGTCAATTTTATGTCAATTTATTTATTGTCATTGTATTTTTTTTATTCATATTATTTAAATTAGATGAGCTTATTAAACTTAGTGAAGTCAATGATCCAAGTCTCATATTTTTTTTTTAAGAATGCTTATATTGCCTTAACATCTTTTTTTTAAGTCGAAAAAGATCGGGCAGGATTGCAGCATAGTATGGGTCACCTATCAAGTTTTTATTCTAATTAAGATAACATCATATAATACGACATCTTTATAAAGATAGGAACCTTATTCCAAAATATCATTTAGAAATAACTAGTTTACATGCCCAAGTTACATTGCGGGTTGAATAAAAAGTTTAAACGTAATAAAAATATTCAGGTAATAAAGAATTATTTGGCATTGTTAGTAAACTTAATCCAATTGGTCAGCATTGAAACTTATTGACCAGACTTTTGCCTAACTTAGGTTTAAAATTAAATCGTATGGGAATTACTCTAACGTCACATAATCGACTTGACAAACCTAAAGGCAACCCGGATGACTAGTAAAAGGCATCGTTTGGTTTAAAAAAAAAATTAAAGACGACCTTTTTTAAAATTTTAAGACATCAATATATTGGATTAACCTGAGTTTCATGGCTACACCACTAATTCGCAATCCGGGTGATGGACTCCACTGAGTTTAAAAATTTTGTTTTTTTAAGAATATTTTTTACATAATCATATAATAACATAAATAGACGTTCGTAAAACCAAGAACAAAACCAATTTTAAAATGTTTGTTTAAGACTACAATAACATAATAGAAACCAAACTAAAACAATTTATAAATATAAATTTAAAATTAAAAAAATATTGAATAACAAAATCGAGAAAAAAAGATCAAAATAAAAGAAAAACGAGTGGGAAATACAAATAAAAAATGGAAAATGAAAAGAAAGGGTCATGTCCTTCAATATACATATGAATAATGAAGGAGATAAGTTGACACCCCCAACTCTTTTAGATGTTATAGGTAATTTGTTGATATTTTAATCAAATGGGATGGAGCTAAAACATATATACATAAGGTCAGCTATCGTTTAATTATGCAATCAATTTGGTAATATACAACTAATTTCATAAATGGGGAATTCACCACGACTATTCCATATTTACCATTATCAAAGCACAATTTCTTGAATTTTCTATTGGTCTTGTTATGATCATGTTATCTATTTATTAGCTCACCACTTCTAATTCTATTCCTATAATTCATTGTTCTTGCACACACTTATGATTACTTCTCCCTTATAACTTTATATCATATGTTTCATTGGGTCATTAAGGTTATGGCCTAATTCGTACGGTTAACATAGTTCATTTCAATATCTTTAAGTTTCTTTTTTCTGGGATCATCTAAAGGATATCAGGTCTATTGGCCCTCACTTTGGCAACTATTCATAAAACCCCGAGTATTTATCCCCCACTCATATGGTCAATATCCCAACTATAATTAATAGCCCCCACACATGTGACCAGCTTACCTAATTCTAATTGAGAGTGTTTGTTTCTGTGGATGCTTCTGCTTTTAAAGTAGACCACAAAAATAAGCCATTTAATTAATTATTAAACGTAATTTACTTTTTGTGGGACCCAGTATAATTTACATTTGAAATACAGGTAACCGAAAACAGTTTCAAGCTGCTTCTCCTTCTTCTGCCGTCTCCACTTAACAGTAAAGAGTGAATTAATTCACTCTCCACGTGAACAGTGGGGAATTTCACTCTCCATTCACTTTGCAAAAGTGAATAGTGGAGAACGTCTCCACTGTTCATGGTCGGACCGGGTCCGACTCAAACTTAAATGCATTGGACCAGGTCCAATCCAGTAAAATAAAAAAATCAATTTTTTTTATTTTTAATTTGTGTTTTATTTAAAAAACTAGTGTTTAACATTATTCAATGACACTATATAAATTAGAAGGAGAACGCATGATAACATAGCATTTGCAAAATTTGATCGCAATCCCATTTTTGTTCCTGATGATATTTTACATGATGTTGTTGCACGCTCAAGAAATCATGGAAATTATAGTCATTATCTGATGAATTTCATACATAATGGAATTGCATATAGTTTAATGGAATAATAAAAATATTTTATATAAAGTATTATTTATTTCATGATATAATAGCAGTAGTTAAATTTACAATATTTAAATTAAAAACTTTCAATATTAATATATATCTTTTTTAGTTATTTTATAACCTTAATTTGAAAAGCATTCTTAACCAAACATATTAAACTACCTTTTGTTAAATCTCAATTTCAACCACAGTTTTAACCAAATATATATAAATACTAAATCAATCTCAACCAAAAATGCTTTTTGTAAAACAACTTGTTTTCAAACCACAAAAGCTACCACAATACCAAACACAGTAACCCCCACTCATATGAATAACAACTTATTCCTTTTCTGATCAGTAGCCCCCCACATATGTGTTTGACTTATCCATTTCTTATCAGTATCCCCCACTCATTTGATTGGCTTAACAATATCTTTTATGATTCTTTGATATTTCTCATTTCTTTTCTTTTTTTGATATTTCTCATTCATCTTTATTGTTTGAATTGGAAAACACAATAATTATAAGGAATTTAAAAACAACATTCTTTTAAATAAAAAGTGTAAGGTGGAGAGCGTCTACATGCTCCTCCTGAAGTTTTAGATCTTCATACTGAGGGTCTAGCTATTAGTACCTCTCCTCATAAAAAAAAGAGATGTTGAAATCAAATTTAAAATTTTCAAATTTCATGAATATGAATTAATGTTACCCTTTTTTCAATTCACATTAGTATAACATATTTCATATTCCATTTACTTTAATTTTCAAGTTTTTAAATTAATTCATTTCTTATTTCCATCACCTTTATATTTAATCCCTTATTTGTCGATATATACAATACCCATTTAATATTTCCTTACATTAAGGTTTCCAGTTAACTTTGGTTCATAACCTTTATATTGATATAATTACACAACAACATTAATTAATATTTTTTTCACTTTTAGTGCATATGGATAGCATTTATATTATCTTCCTGACATATGTATGTGGTCATCAGATTCCCAAACATAAGGTTAATTTCCATATCAAGTTTTTATGTTCCATTTTAATCCACTTTTCTTATTGCCTACTAATTAATTCTCTATTTCCATTACTCCTACTTAATGTTTCAGCTTCTAAGATTGTAAACTTCGCATTAATACTTTCCAACACCTCACCTTAACTAACACCCATTACTTTCCAATTTCATTCTTGCTCATAAAATTTAACACATGTATTATAATCTGCATGATTTATACTTTACAACATATATAATATTTCATTTTTCATGTTCCATCCATCCTTCATTTTCTTATTTTACTTTTCTACACCAGTTTAATTTATTTTCAAATTATACCCAATATAAATACCAATAATCTAGTAATTTAAACAATTAATAACTCAACCACCTCATAAAACCTTTGCCAAGTTTCCTAACAAGTCAAATAGTATGACACACATACTCAACCCTAACATCAATCTCACAACCTGCTTTCCATGCAATTTTATCAACTGACATAGAGTTACATCAGTTTCCATTTAATCTTCCATTTCCTTTATATTACTTATGGTCGGCCTTAAGCCTAACAACCATTCCATGATTTTTTATTTTTATTTTTTTTAACTCAATTGCACTGAATATAGCTTCTATTCCTCGTACTTTTCCAATTTCACAACTCAATATTTTTCCTTTTAACTTCCATAACACATAACTTATATTCCTTATGAAGTTTTATAGCACCCATTATATTTTCAACTAAATACTTATCTCATATCATATTTCTCATACATATACATCAAAATATCAAACAATTTTACATAACTTAAGCTTAATTATTCCCTTTCATAAACCCTTTCTCATGGCCAACCCTAGGTTTAGGGTTACCCATAACTTTCCTTTAATTTCTCTTCATTATCATACTCTATCTAGTAATTTATTCCTTATTTATTTAAGCATTTAACATTGATAATTTGAGAATTACTTTCTTTAAGCATAAAAACAAACATTGACAAGAAATCGGGTTACTAGAACACCTTACCCGATGATTTAGGATAAAAATAGGGAATTCCTTGCAATTTTCTTCTTCTTCCTTTCTTTCCTCTTCAAATTTCTTTCTTTATCTAACTAAATATTTATCCCTTCATTTCGCCCACTCTTAGGTAAGTTTATGTAAGATTTTCTTCACTAATCTTCATACAAAACACTCTTATCTACCTATACCATTTAGTTTAAAGAAAAAGAAAAAGAACACCAAGTTTTGTAAGCTCTCCCTCTCTTTCTAAAATATTTGGCCTAAATATTGCAGATTTGTTTTCCATCAATTACTATTTTACTCTTATTCCTCTAATTATTTTTTTCTTGTTCAGGTTTACACTAATTGACTCGGGTATACAAAACAAAACAGGGGGTTTATACCATTAACAATAGAAATTTCCTCATATCTACTAGTTTTAATTGGGATTTACACCATTAAACCTAGAGTTTACAACTATAAATATAGATGTTGCTAATTAATTTTATTTAGGATTGAACATGTTATAAGGCGATAACGATCTCAATCAAACAAGAAGTAAGTTTATAGACTTTGACCCATATAAAAGGGTTATTTGTTCTTAGAATCATCACTATGTTAAGAAATATGTGAGTTTAATGGACAATGGGATTGTAAGAATCTGTAACACAAAAAAATAATGAAAGCAATCAAGAGAAAGTTGTAAATAAATGAAAGCAATAAAACACTTTAAAGCAAAAAGAAGATAGATAAAATTGTATAAATTCAATATATAGGGTTAACCAATATTTACAATAGCATTTAGCCTTATTTATACTATTACAAGTTTAAATCCTATTGTCATATGTAATTATAATCCTCTACAAATATTGGTAGTAGATAAAGAGGATTGTTATATCTTAATATAAACTAAACCCCTCTTTTAATGATACACACGTGAATTCTAAATTAATCTTTAAATTCTAATTAGTTATTCAATTAAGAACTCCCAGTTTAAATAGAATTGTATTTTCTAGTTATTGTGCATTCATATTTTCTTGGTCAATCACTTTTTTTGGTCGATTATGACTTCTTATCGCTTGGTTGACTAGTCCACTACCTTTTTAACTCTCCTAGTCAATCAATAAATCTTATAGCTTAGTTGATTTTGATGATTCATGATCGATTGCAACTTTTTTTCCTTTTTTAATTATTGTTGTTCCCTGTAGCCAATCAGGTGGTTGTATTTGGCATTGATTTTATTAATGCAAAACATGTGTTTTTATTTATAAATGAATATTTTTATCTTTAATATTCATTTAAGTTTGATTAATGTGTCTAAAATACAGACAAAATCCTTTGGACAATAATATTTTACAAAGAAAATTATAAAGTGGTTATAATTATAAAAAATTATACTACATCAAAGCATTACTCTTAAACATTCCTAGTCACTGCTTTATTATAATTGGATATTAATTAGATCTATTAAGATTGATACATAAAATATTATTTCTTAAAAAAAAAGTGATTATTATGATAAATTAGAGTATAAGGGATATTTGAAACTAATAGGTAAATGCTTAATAAATGACATGTACACTAAACTATCCTGCATGATTCTATATAGGGGTGATCATTTTTGGTTTGATTCGGTTTTCACAAGAAAAAATTAACCAAACCAAAATTATTATTTTAAAAAATTTAAAACCAAAACCGGTTCAAATCGATCGGTTTTGATTTGTTTTTTGTTGTTAAAAAACCGGTAAAATCGAGAATCAAATCCCGTTTCTGCTGATTTCATGGTTCAAAATGATCGTGGATGTGGGATAAGCTACTACTAGACAAAAACTCCAAGAATCAGAGATTCAAATCCATATTCCGAGGCAGAAGGCAATCCATTATTGTCCAGAGATGTAGCTAAGACAACTCCTCATGGAAAGAGGAGCTGGAAGCACACTACAAATGAAACTCCTAGGAGTTTGAGTCAGAAATTTAGGCCAAACTCCTTTAATGAATTGTTGGGACAAAATGTAGTCGTAAGATCTCTATTGGGTGCCATTTATAAAGGAAGGATAACCTCTTTATATCTCTTCCATGGTCCTCGTGGCATAGGCAAGACCTCTGCCACGAGGATATTTGCTTGTTGCTGCCTTGAATTGCCTTTCACATGAGTACAAACCATGTGGTGTCTATCGAGAATGTGTTGCGTTCTTTTTTGAAAAGAGTCGGGATATGAAAGACTGTGGCGGCTGCAAGTGTTGGAGTGTTGTTTTAGGGTTTATGTTAGTGATTGTTTATACTATCTTTTTATAGTCTTTTTTTTAGAGTTATGTGGTTGAACCGATTCAGTTCATTTCGGTTCAATCGGTTTTAGGCATTTAAAACCAAACCAAACTGAACCGGAAATTCTTTTGGGTTTTCTAATCGGTTAAGTTATTTTTTTTCTCGGTTCGGTTTTTTCGATTAATTTTTTTTTGGTTTTTTCAGTTTAATCTGTTTTTTAGGTTTTTGGCTCACCCCTAATTCTATATGAAGATATTACCTATGTATATGGAAAGACTCATATAGAAGTTGTGTAAGTGATTCTTATATTTGAGATCATCAAGTTATCTTATATAAGGAACAACATGTTTTGATCCTAACTATATGGTGCCTTAATCAAAGGTAAAAAATGGGTAGATATTAATTAATATATAAACTATATTGATGTATTTAAGTGATTAAGAGAAGATTTGTCACCCTAGGTGATTTAGAAAAATTATTCCACATGTTTTTAAATAACATTGATTATGAAATTCTTATGCAAGGTAAAATGAGATCTAAAAAGGGTTTCAAATCTTATTCAAATAATCAAAGCCTGAGGTATTAAGAAAACATATAATTTGATATGATAAACACATTTCATGCTCAATGGTCTAAATAAAAATATTCTAGATGAAGGGATAATAGTTACATTAAGAAACTAATAACTAAAAGACTAAGTTAAACTACGTATGACTTTTCTAATATTTAGGAGATCATGTCATGTTGCTTGATGTTGTACTTGATTTTTAAATATAAATCAATTAATTTGTTGAATTAATTATAATTTTTTTTTAATTTAATTGATCTTGTTTTAATTGGGCTTATGATTTAATTTGGAACAATATATTAGGAACCTAGTGGTCACACATATTAAGAATCATTTGTAAGAAATTCAATTGGGATGATTAATCAAGTATGACTAGATAATAAATAAGTTTTAGAAATTAAGGTGTAGAATGTAATTAATAAAGGAAATTACAATTCTAAACCTAAAAAAATCAAGTAAGGACTTGATTGCATAACTTTCTAATAATTGTTTTAAAATAAGATATACAATATTTTTGAGGGGACAAAGAAATATTTTACCATTACTTAGACATTAGGTTTTCTTATAAATAGAATGTTATATCTCATATTTTTTTAATGAGTTAAAAAAAAAGAGTTCAAAGTACAAAAATATAATAGAGTAGATGTAAGAACAAAAAGAAAATAAAACAACTAGCGCTCAAGGTAACAATCCTTGTATCTTAAAAAACTTGTTAGCCTTGAAGATTTGATCGAACTCTAAGAAAGAATTGAGCTTATGTAATCTTCACACAAACCTTAAATAATTGTATATTGTTTAACAAGATCAATGATACCCCTAAAAAGTTTTAAAATACCATTTCACTATGTTCATGTCATTTGGGAAACCTAATAATGGTGGTGGAGTTATCGTTAAATAATTAAGGTATTTAATTGCATGTCTTAATCACTATTATTAGGGTTAATTATGAATTATTTTTATGGAAAAAAATGATTTTTCAAAAATTTCTTTTCCTTATATAGATTTTCAAAAAAAAAAAAAGAGTTACTGTTTAGGCTAGAGATGACCTGATTTCTCATAAAACAATTAGGAAGAAGGTTGTTACTTCAACCAATGATGACGTTAACATCATGGCCTACTCAATGCTACTACCTTACACATCAGACCAACATGTAGTGAGTAGTATGCATATTTCCACCATAAGGGAAAAGGGCAGATTTACAGTTCTACCCCTAGAAATATAAATTATTAATTTTATATTAAAAATTAAAACACAAAATTAATTTAATTATAATATTAAATATTCTAATTGGATTATGATTTAAATTACAACACTTAATTAAAATAAGAAAAATGGATTTTCTAAATAAAAAGAGTTTTTTTTAAACTCCAAAAATTTTATCTAATTGATCTTAAAAAGTTAAGAATGTTAGTAAGAATTTTAATATGGTTATTTTATTATTAAAAGTCAAAAAAATATTTTTCAAAGAAAACAAAATAAATAAAATTTATTAGGAATTTATCAAATTGAGTTTGATTTAATATTTCTAAATGTTGGAAATATTACTTTAAAAATTACATATAAAAAGTCAATAATTAGAATTGAAGCATGCATTGTATGTGTGTGTGTGTGTGTGTGTGTTTTAATGTGGTTAACGCATGGTGTATGATTATGGATATTAAAAGACCAATATGATTATGTTTTGAATGGTCTCATACTAAAAAAGGACTAAATGCCCTGCTTTTTCTCTATTTTTCTTCTTGGATGTAAAATTCTTTTCTTATCTAATTTTTCTCGAATTTAACTTGAGATTTATTATTCAATTATATAAACTTTATTTAATTTTAAAATGTGGGAATTCAAATAAAAAAAATTCATGCCAAATGATACACCTATGATGCTTGCATGAACTTATAAAGATGTATCGTAACTATTTTAATTTTGATCACCTCACTTCTTTTTATAGTTCGAGAAAATTAGTTTAGATATGTCCACAATCATTCAGTTAGAATAACATGCCACATATGTATATTTATATATACTTGTTATATATGATATAATAATCATGCCAAAGTATTAGACCTAATTAATAAAACAAATCCCTCATTAATATATTTATATGTTAAGAACATGATTTATTGCCTTCTAATTTATAAGTATAAAATGAGAGTTAATTTATGATTAATTTGTTGAGTTAAACAACATTATTTTATATTAGATATGTTTAATGTTATATAAATTAGGTCATACTTTACTAAAATTATATGATTTGAATAAGACACTTATGATCATGTACGATCAGAGGTAGTAGTTAGGTACCAATTTACTTAAATAAAACATCAAATTATCATTTCTCTAAAGATCAAACCCCTTGGCAATTGTAAGTAATTCGAAATGAAATTGTTTTAAGTTTACATCAAGTAAATTTTTGTTTTTAAAATATAAGGAATTAATTCATTTAAGTCATAAATAGCCCAACTTTGAGTTAACATTTCTTTCTCAAACTTTACCTTGTCAATTCTTAGCTAGAAACACATAAAAGATGCATGACATATCTCAAGGTTACAATAAAAAAAACATTTTCAAAATTACATCTCATGATTTCTTTACAATAATTAGACTTGAATGGACATGATTCTTAAAATTTATAAAGTGATTCCAAAATAAGAAAGTGATTTTCAAACAAAAGAGGTTATTGACCGAGTTTGTATAGTCCTAGATATAAATGACATTGACATTTCTTGTGAGTCATCCTAAAAAATTTAGGCAGCTAAAGAGCAATGCAATGGATCCTAAAAGGGATAATAAACAATATCTAGATCATCTAGGGGGCAAAGAAACATATAGTCAAATGATGATTTAGTAAAATCCATCAAAGCTATGAATAACATCTAATAAATAACTATTGATGATAGTCATAAGAATAAGTAAAGCTAGATAAGATAAAAGCATTATGCTTAGAGACAAAGGGTTACTTGATGAACTCCATTAACAGTTGAGAGTAATGCTACACTTGGGAGGGCATCTTCATGTATAAAAATGTGGTTTACCTCTTAAAGGGTGGCTATGTGTAACACCTCACCTCACTATCAAGATATTGTCCACTTTGGCCAACGAGCCTCACGGATTACACTATGATACATGAAAAGTGTTACCACATGAATGCATCAGTTAGAGAAAATATGCAGCAATCATTGACAATAGATGATTTGATAAACTCCTTTAGAAAAGTGAGAATAATGGGACATTGCTTCTCCCTTAAAATAAAATGAGTGGGTAATGATGCAAGAATATCACAAATTAGGGTACATCATCTAACTAGGGGGCAACATTATGGCTAAGAAAGTTTGTCACTTCTCAAAGAATGGTTAACTAAGCAGAACTTCATTTATTGTGTTAAAGTCTATGCTATACAACAAAGAGGTAATCAAACACATTAATCAGATGGGCAAAACCCGAATAAGTTAATGCAACAAAAAAACAATCAAACACATTGATCACAAGGGCAAAACCCGAATAGGTTGAAAAGTTAAATTAAGCAACCAAGATGCCAGATCAATAATAACAAACCTTTCCACCAATCAAAAGATGATTTGCAAGAAGGAGAGCCTATATTTCAAAACTAGGTAAAGATGCATAGATAACATTTAAAAGCATTGTATAAATTTTTGCATAGGAATTGCATAGGAAATAATCTTTAGTGAAGTCTAGCAAAACTCCAACAAACAGGAACCTAATAAGACTCGATTTGATTTTCAAAGCCCAACAAGGCTTCAGTAAAGAAGGAATCCAACAAAGTTATAAAGCCCAGCAATGCTCAAGATAATCCTAAACCCATTAAGGTTTAATGAGAAAAAGTGCAGCAAGACTTTATAAAAAAAGAACCCAACAAGGTTTCCGTTGATCTAAAACATAACAAGGTTTTAATAAAGAAAGAGTTCAACAATACTCCAACAAATTAGGACCTGACAAGGTTTTGAGCCCAGAAAGGCTCCATTTGATTAAAACCCAGCAAGGTTCAAGTAAAAAAAAGATTTCAGCAAGACTCCAAAAAATTAAAACCCGATAAGGTTCTAAGCCAATAAAGGCTCTATTTGATTAAAAACCTAGCAAGGTTCCAGTAAAAAAAAAACTTTAGCAAGACTGCAGCAAAGTAGAATCCAACAAGGTTCTGAGCCCAGCAAGGCTTTCGCTGATTAAAAACCCAGCAAGGTTTTAAAGTAAGAGTCTTGCAAGACTCCAACAAATAAGGACCCGGTAAGGTCCTTAGCCCAGCAAGGCTCTAAAAAGGTTATTTGTTTCGTCTATCACCATAAATGGAAGAAAACGTGTAAATGAGAAGAGAGGGAAATTGCAATAAAAGAAATAAAAGGCACTAGAACAACAATAGATAAAAAAAAATAGTAGATAAAAGCGATAAAAGCTAGAAAAAAATATAAGTTGAATTCAAATTGCATACATGCAACTGGCCATCATTTGCAATAGTTATATAGCCCTATTTATATTAGTATAGAATTTGAATCTTATCTAAACACGTAGCTTTAATCATATACAGATATTGGTATCATATAAGAAAACTTTATCAATTTCTAACACAAACTAAACTCTCCTATATTGATATTCATATGAATCCTAAGTTAATTTATAAATTTTAATTAGTTATTTTGTTGAAAAATCCTATTCTAAATAGAATTAAGTTTTATAATTCTTCATACACGTTCAAACTCTTATGACTAATTGCTTTCTCTTGATCAATCGTGACTCTAATTAACTAGTCAATCATTATTTTGTTTTTCTTATCTTTGATTTGATTGATCATATTACTCACAATCGATTTCACCTTATTTTTTTTCTGATATGGCAATGGACAAGAATTGTTCTTATAAAAAAAAAAGATGAGAAAAGAAATATATATAAAAAAAATCACATAAATCCCAATGTAAATCAATCTTGCTCCCTAGATCAGAACATTGTTCCCTGGTTATGGCTTATATTATATTATATGCAGATGACCTGGAAAGTGAAAAGCATAAAGAAAGAAAAGAATAGATAGAGTGTGATTTTGTGTTTCCCTCGTGCAGCCGTGGAGACATCGAATTCACAAATTTCGTAGTCCAACGTGCAAGACACATGGGAGGGAGGAAGATGTATTTCATGGTCGGTTTGGCCGGCTGGCTGGTAGTTAAAATGGTGAATGAGTGGACGAGACAAGAAATCAACATGGAAAAGGATGAGCTACTCCGTAGTGTGTAATGCAAACTAGTAATACTATATACTAGATATTTCACCAGTGTTATCTTGGGTTACATTTTTTTTAATAAAAAATTTATATATAAATGTTTTTAACATGTTTATAGATTTTAAAAAATTCTAAGTAAAAATTAAAAAGTTTATATATATAGATATAATCAAATAAATCGAGAACTATATATTTTAATAAGTGGAAAAAAAACCATAAACAATGACTAAAAATAAAAATTAAAACAATCGAGAGATAAGTGTAAATCAAGAAATTTAATTTTAAAAAACATGATATTTACGGGGTTGTGTTTGCTAAATTTGTTAATTAAAATAATTTTTTTATTCAATCAAACAATAACAAAAATAGACACACATTAAATTGATTGAATAAAATAAAAGGAAAAAAATAATATGTAAGGTTGCAAATATTAGAAATATTATTTGAAAATAAATTTCTTTTTATTTTTAAAAATAAAGTTCATCTATACAAAAAATTAAAAAAATATAGATTAATCAAAAAACATCCTAAAAAATTAAATGTGTCATTAAAATATAATCATCATTTAATATAGAATTTCTAAATAACATAAAAAAGAGAAGGGATATTAATCTAAATATTAATAAAAATAAGATTTAGATTTAGATTGATTTTTAAAAAATAGAAACAAAAAAAATTCTTAAACAAAAAAAAAGTGAATAATGTTATTGATAATAAAACTTGTGGGGTGAATTTGGACCATGAACTCAAACGAGTTTAATATTGTTTTCCCCTTAAATTTATAGCAAACCTAAAAAAAAAATAAACAATGTGGTCTATGGTAAAACATGAGGAGATGAACAGTGCGGGTGCACAATGTTCACCTCACATATTTTCCCTTTAAATTTAAAGCAAAACCTTAAAACAAAATAGTGACCAACCAATATTGTCCACAGTAAAACGTAATGGGATGAACAGTGCGGACGCAAAATATTGTCTATGATAAAACATGAAAAGATAAATAATACGACTGCATAATGTTCATCTCACATATTTTCCCCTTAAATTTATGACAAAACCTAAAAAAATATGAATAATAAAACATGGGGGATGAACAGTACAACTACATAATATTCACTCTACACACTTTAAATTATAAGTAGTTTATTTAATGTTTATTACAAGGATTAATTTAGATCACCAAAAGGTTAGAACTTAAAAGTAGAATGGTAAAAGAATTGGCAATTGCAATAATTTGGAGTTAATTTTTAATGTAGAGATGTATTTTATTATATCATATTTTTTTAATTAAGAAATACAAAAATGTTATTTAAATTTAATTAAATGAATTAGAAAAAATATAAGTATCAATACATCATCAAAGAGTTATTAATGTTAATTAAATACTGAAATGAAAAGCTAATATTTCTTCTAAAAATAAAATATTTAACATAAACTTTTCTCTTTTTATTATTTTTTTTATATTAGAGATTGTTTTTTCTTACCAAGAATAAATTATTTCTATTTTTATAAATAAATCATGAAAAATAAATTTTATTTGTACCAGATATAAAAGAAGAAAATTAAAGATAGGTTATAATAGAAATATTATAAAAATACAAATAATTTTTTAAATAACTAATATTTTTAAAAATAAACTAAAATACTTTTTTAAAAAATCACGCAGAGATAGTATTAATTGAGATTTAAATAAAAAAATTAATGAAAAATAAAAAAAAATACACGAGAAATAGGAAGGGTATTAATTAGAGTTTTTCAAACATTAATTAAAAAAAATATCATTCGCTGATGGGCCAACCCTACGCACTTGTATTAGAAAAAATATTAATTAGATGACACATCGCTTGTAGTGGCAAACAACCTTTCACCTAATGTAATGTTTTTAGCCATTAAAAAATCATTTTCAAAGTTTATAAACCCTAAAACTCTAATTTTCAAGTTTATTTTACCCGAAAACACCATAAAAA
>Ga0325414_1003127_pt1 | contig 17107 bp, 17 predicted proteins | sample PopdelMetagenome_8_FD_206183 | JGI IMG/M metagenome (GOLD analysis project Ga0325414, IMG submission 206183) | Populus deltoides microbial communities from Bellville, Georgia, United States - Leaf-PdKOR-R3 | ecosystem: Host-associated > Plants > Phyllosphere > Phylloplane/Leaf | place: USA... | reverse complement strand
TTAGCTGGTTGTTTCTTTTTCTGCCATTGATCCCTAGCCACGATGACCCTCTGCATAGCTTCCACGAATCTCGCCGTCACCTTATGTATCTTCTGTCCACCTTCCTGGTCGCATATTGTTCCCCTCCGGTCACCGGATTCCGACGAAGGGAACGGCAACTCATCTTGATCGAGCCTGCACTTATGAAGCCTCACATACTTCATTTCACTAATTGGAGGATCAACATCTTCCTATTTTCCTTGCTCAGCATTTTATAGCTGAAATTGGGTGTGATGGAGGATAAAAACAGTGGTTAGGACAACGAACTCCGAAAAACATCACAAGTTTTGTCCTAAACTGTGCATTAAGATAACGTGCGGGCAAAGTTGACATGAAGGTGACATGTTTCTCATAGTCCTGTTTGGCCACCCCACCCAAGTAGCCTAGAAATTGCACCATGCTCAAAACTTCGACAGATTTGTTTGTCAATTTAATTCTCAACCACATTAAACTTCTATTTCATTCTTTCTTGAGAAAACTGTGAATGTGTGGATCATCCAGCAGGTAAGCGGGCTTGACCTAGGTTTTGATTTTTAAAAAAATAAATAAAAAATAATATTGATTTTATAAAATAAATTGATTTGACATAAAACCTCATCAAATTGCTAGTTTACGACTGATCCTCTACGTGAGGTCTTAAAAACATGTTTTCAATTTAAATTTTATAAATTTATTACCACTGCTACCATTATTAATATCTTTATCTTGATAAAATGATAGGCATTTGATTCAAGTAATGCCAAGTCAAATTTCTCCATGATTATTATATCTTTGTGAACTTGAAATTTGTTTTTTTATATAATATATTTAACATACCATGCATAATAAAAATTAAGGATAATTATAAAATTAAATTTTTTTTATTTTTCAGTTGTAAATTATACTATACATCCTGTATATAAAAGCTTAAAAAATAATTAAAAGATAAAAATTTTCTAATATATAATATAAAAAATAAAAAAATAAAGTGTAATTTTTTAAAATGCAACAAAAAAAATAAAAACACAAGTTTTTTTTTTCTTGCAATTATTGCTAAAAATTATTGTTTACTTAAGTTCATTCAAAATAATTTTAAAACTGTTTATATAAAACTAGAGACGACGGGACGGGACGGACACCACGAGCATCACAGCCCACCCCACCTGCATTTCCCATCGAATCGGGTTTTCTTTTAGACCGGCATGTACCGGTCTGAGCCGAAATTCCGTCATTAACCAGCCTGTACAAACCCATAAAAAAATTTGCCGGCCACCCTTCCTCTCCTCTTACAGCTTTGAAAAAAAATCCCTGCTTTGTAGCTTTTAACGAAAAATACTGTACGAGAGTACTGAGAGAGCTAAAACAAAAGTAGAGTTGCCCTGTCTCCTGTGCTGTGGTAATAATAATAATGGAGAAAGGAGTAAAAAGATGGTTGGTGGACACATCAAAGTGGAATCCAACTCCCCATGACTTCTCCTCAGCTCTCTCTGCTCTTCCTCAGCATGAACGTTCTTCTATCACCAGGTTTTTTGTTATTTCAAGAAACTCTCTTTTTTACTAATGTATTTTCAAGAAGATTGTAATGTCTTTCTTTCTTGGTTTGGTTTGTTGGGGTTATCCTGTCTTTGATTTTAGATTTTATAGAATGAGAAAGGTTATTAAAGAGGCTTCAAAGTAGTGATCTTTTGCGTTTGTCAGTAGTTGAAAGGGCGAATTATCTTATCAATGTTGAACCTGGCAGGAGATAATTGAGCTTTGATGATAGATAAAGAATTGTGGATTGATGATCTTTTTAATTTTTGTTGCTGAGAAAATTTGTAGGAAGAAATTAACTTCTTAAGCTATAAATACCAAGACATCATTTTATTTCTGAAACCCATTTGTCAAAATCTTGGAAATTTTGGTTTGAAAAGATATATAGATAGATAGATAGACATGTGTGGTTGTATAGATTTTTCAATCAATAAAGATGATTAATGTTTGAGTTGCTTATAAGGGATTTCTTAACCTTTTTAATGCATCTCTACTTTCATAAGGTTTTTGAGGATGGAAGATAGAAAACAGGCGCTTGTGAGCCGGTTGCTTCAATATGCACTTATACATGAAGTTTTAGGAATTCCATACAATGAGATTGTCATAAAACGCACATTCGAAGGGAAACCCTATCTGGTATGAGTATGACTAGAGATTATAATGTTGTTATTGTTTCTTAACTCCAATCTGGTGATTTTTTAAGGATCACGCATAATTTTTTGATTAAATAAGAGAAAAAAAAGAGAGAGATGTTCATTCTAATCTATCGTGGAGTTTCATAAATGGAATACACTAATGTAAACCTTCTATTTCTTTTTGTCTCTATGTTGACGACAGCTTAGTATAATATTTATGCATTTCTTTCTGTGTCACGAGTCTTGTTCCTTTGCTCTCCTCTAAATGCACTTCCAGAATTATAACCATGTTTTGCAAATTGTCCATTGTTCTCAGGAATGTAGTAAAGTAGGCGTGGAGTTTCCCAATTTTAATTTCAATGTATCCCACCATGGTGACTATGTGGCAATAGCATCTGAACCTCTGTGCCTTGTGGGGGTGGATGTTGTTTGTTGTACCGAACCCGAGAAAGAGCCGGTTCCAGAATTTATTGAAAACTTTTCTTCATACTTTTCAAGTTTGGAATGGGATAATATAATCAATACTGGAACCTCTGATGAGATTTTGGTGGATTTTTACAGGTATGCTTATGCTTATCTCCTTGTAGACATTTAAGAACTTGATACTGCTTTGATCTATTTTTACCGCATTTTATTTCTTAAGCTCAGTTGTCATATACTATTGAAGTCAACAATTACAAGAGAATCACCCAATACTGAACTAATGAATGGTTTGTGCAGCCCAAAACTCTAGAAACTTGATTACAGTCCATTTGGTTGCACAGAGGATTGAGAAATACAGTGACAAGAACAGGAATTTTGCGACAGTGACACTCCAATTGCTTGCAGTCTAAAACATTAATTTCTCTCTTTTGTCAACCATAAAATGAATGGTTACTATACTAATATCAGCTTTATGTATCAAGTTGATATTAGCATATTAACCATGTGTTAATTCTTCCATTGTTCCAAAGGAACCTTGTCTATCAAATTAGGCTTTACAGATTATTAGTTTATTTATCGTCATCATATCTATCTGAACTAATCTTTGTGAAATGGGGAGACTTTCATAATAGGGTATAGAATAAAGTTACCGATATAATTTCCCTTCTCGGCAAACTTCATGAAGTTTCTTCTCTGTGTTGCTTAATTGCTCATTAAGGCTTTACTTTTGGTGCTTTTGTTATTAACAGTAGCACCAGTAATTATCAATGCAATTAATAAATTGAGATGCAGTTTCGTACATGCTAATTATTCAAGTTAAAAGGAAGAAGTCGAACATGCTTAACAAGAAGATCAATACTTTTCTGTAGATACTGGTGTCTGAAAGAAGCATTTGTCAAAGCTGTAGGGAGTGGACTGGCATATGGGGTGGACAAAGTAGAATTTCATCACACCAACTGGACCAACATATCTGTTAAAGTGGATGGGGAGCCATTGACAGAGTGGAGATTTTGGCTTTTCAAGCTGCCAGAAAGACATTGGGTAAGCTTCTCCCTTGTTTGTGTTTCTTTTCTAATCATATTCCTTTCACTGAACTTCTCACCCTAGAAATTATGAAGACGTGTATAATATATGTTTACCCTGTTGAAGGTGGCACAATTGTAAGCATCTCGGTACCAGCAAGCTATGAAAGGAAGGATGTACATGCTCAACTGTATGTAATTGAAAATGAAGATAGAGACGCCTAGGGAAAACACTAGCCTGTTAATGACCAGTTGATTATATGAAAAGCGTTTCTTTTTGGCTATTTCTTCAATGTAACTGGTAGATAGTTACTATTTGCTTGGCTTCCTCCAAACTCTATTTTGGACACTTGCATCAATTGGTTAAATAATAATTCATGAATTGAGAACCATGTTTGCCATGAGTAAGGCTAGTATGTAACACTGTTTCAACTTGAATACTAACCGGCAATATTGTTTCACTTGCTTGGTGCAAACCACTAAATCAGGTCAGGGATCGTGTTATCTTAAGCTCGACTAATAGGTGTTCATGGAAAATTGCAGGTGGCAGTTGCTAGGGGTCATCCAAGATTTGCTACAGAAAATTACAAGAGGACAATATGCAAAGCAGAGTTTGATGCAGAGGAGTATCACAAGGGTCTTAATCTTCCAAATGTAGCATTTGTCACTCGAATCATAGAACAACTCATCCCCGTTTCACATGGTGAAGAAAGGCCAACTATGCAGGACATATGCTCAGATTGTCTCCATCTTTCATCGAGGGAGGCTTGATTCCAAGTTCTAACAAATCATGTGTGAACAACTTATTAAAAACCTCATTGATGCATCCAACGACTGTGATCGATCCTGCAGCAGGCCCAGTTGTATTTTCATGTAAAAACTCTAGTCTGACTGGATATTTGCATTAATGATGAATCTCAAATAAACCAAGGCTATATGGAATAATTTATTACAGGATAAATTGTCTTAAAAAAACAAAATTTCTTTCCATATTTTCCTTTAGACTACCCCACTGAAGTATACAAAAAGAATGACCATAATTACAAGTGCGAATTCGCCTGACATAAATTATATTAGCAGGTTGGTTCCAGGCAAAGGGCAGAGTCATTTTATCTTAATCCTGGAAAATTTACACTGTACTATCTTTTATAGAATCATAGAGAGGTCGTCCATGGGAATTTGAAGGGGCAGGTCGTCGAGCAGTATTTCACCCACCAAGTCATTTTCTGGCAACCCATCAAACAAGCTATTCAGATCCTGAGTGTCACCAAAATCATTGCCGTCGTGTAGTTCTATAGGGTCTAATCCTTGGAACTCAGCAATGCGAGTTGCTCCCCTGCTTTCTTTAGCTGAATCTACAGGATTTGAACCATTGGATGTTGCCCCAGCTTCTCTTTTCTTATTGCTACCTGTTTCTTTGAACTTGTTGATAATTCCATCTCCAGAAGTTGATAGCTGAGCAATCTTCTGCTTGGGCTTTGATTTTGTTTTACGGTCACCCTTAATATTGCTCTGAGAGGCACGACCAGCTTTGGTTACAGAATTTCTGGCTAAAACATCTTTGTCCCTTTCTCTCTCACTTCTCTTTCCCTTGGCTCCACCCAGCAGAGTATTACCAAGAGATGATGTGGCTTTGAATAAAGCATTACCACCAACATCATCAAGCAGCAATTCCTTCTTCTTCCCTCTGTTCAATATTGGTCCATTCCTGGCAAAATCCTGGTCAACTAATGCACCCCTGCCAAATTTATCATTGGAAAGATCGTGCCTCTCAACTCTACCAGGTACACAGCCTGGAAAAAAAAAAAGCAAACCCGTTTAGTCAAAAAGGTGGAGAGTTACTATATTAAATTTAAGAGCTGGCAAATCCTTTTGAACAGGATTCTACATCATTCATTGATCCAAGGCCCCGCCTTTTACTGAAGCAAATATGGCGAAACATCATAAAACTACATCACTAATGATGCGTGCAGAAAAATGGCAAACCTGATGCCCCTGGATCCTGAATGCAACTTGTGGACTCTGCAACATTTGCACGAGGGGCAGCAAAAATGACATCTCGAAGGGGGGGCTCACAGAAACAACTTTTGCCTGTATCTTCAAATTTTCTACATTTAGCAAGAGTCCTCTTTGTAAAAGCCAAGGCAACTTGTTTTGAAACCTTAGGGACCCCAAATTTTGAAGCACTATTTCCTCTAGTAGCCTGTCAAAGTTAGTCAAGGGGATGTCAAATGGGCCACGCATCATGGTAAATTCAGAAACACACAGGCACAAAAAAATAAAATTGCGAGCATGGAACCACCAGCAAGACTTTAAAATAGGAATCAGTTCCAATTGAGGAACAAACATAAGATACATGGTAAAAATAAAAGAATCAACAGATAACTAAAGAAAAGAAAAGGGACTAAACTATACACTGGCAGCTATATTATATCATTTGCCAATCAAACATGTGAATTCTGCAAGGGAGATAAACAACATACCAGCAGCTTTCTGTAAGCCAATTCAACAAGCCTGTCCATTGCAACCTGCTCAAGGGGCCTGCAAATCAACAGCACAATGCTCATAATCAGTAAAATCCAACGAAATGATTTCAATGGTTGATGTGCATTCTGGGAAGTTGAAAGCCTAACATAATAAGATATAAAAAAGAGTATCTTACCATCCTTGTGTTTCCCTTCCTTCCTTGATTGCTTTAGTTGTTTTGTCCAAGTATTCCTCCTTCTTACCAACCTATACAAATGATAAAAATTGTACACACTCAAAAAAATTCATACTCTAGCAGCATATGAAAAACATAAAGTGGCAGTAAAGAAATGAGTGAAAAAATGCAATTGCTTTTATATTTAAGAAGTTCATAAGAAAATGCTTAGAAAAAGTGTCAAATTAACATTTTAAGGAAATTGATACGCTTAAAAGGATAAAGAATTTAAGAACCTTAACTGCTTGATGAAGTTTCTTTTGAAGTTCCATGATATCTTGATTGATTACTTCATCCTCTCCATCTGCTAAATCAGGCTGCAAGAAAGCACCAGAGTGTTTAGGAGCCGCGGCGGGGGCGCGGGGGGGGGGGGGGGGTGTTGACCCAAAAACAAGCTTAGTGATTTCTGTGTGCATACATGTTCATAAAGGGATATGGACAAAGACTCATTAAATGACAGCAGATGGCTAATCTGAAAATGATCAGGATTTATTAACAAGTAGAGCTATTTCCTTCCTGTCTGATGTGGTTCATTTGGCTGGAGAGAAGATACATTGTTCTCAGAAGGGGGACATCATATTCAAAGACTTCTAACATTGATTTTCTGAATGTACCATGTACCAGGACATATTATTTTATTTCATTCTTTTTGGTGCATTTTTGCATGCTCAAAATACCAAGCATCCAGACCTTTTGAACTACATTATAATTTCAAGGAATGGACAAAGACTTGTGAAATAGAACTTACCACTGTTTCTGGATATAGACCAACACTCTGCAGCTCCATCAAGAGTTTATCCTCCAGGTCGAGTTCCTCATATTGGCAATCATAGGCGGCAATGCCAAGGGCATTTGAATGTATAGCTGGTTTCTCGTCATTATTCTCGGAAAGCCCAGGGAACATTCCAGTTTTCGAGTGCATAAATCCATTACTTCCTTGCAGTGAATAATCATTATAGGAATTTTTGTGAAAACCACTGATCCCATTAATAGTTGTGCTTCTATTACAAGAAAAACCATCAAGAGAAGATTGCTTCTGACTTTGAAAACTCAACATGGATTCATAATTAAAATCAATGCCATTAGTGCTCCCAGGCTCAAAATCAATAGGGAGGTAGCTATCAGCAGGAGAATTATCTCTAGTATATTGAAAAGAAATATTCCTCCCTCCACTGTTTTCGGCAAATTCTTCAGACTCATCTTCTACAATCAGAGCAGACAACACTCTTTGGTACAGTGGAGTAACATTGTTCCTTCTTCTTGTGCCTCCACATAAATCACTACTGTCCTGATCTGGATTTACCAAATCTGAAGTCCTCATCAAATTTTTTGGTCGATCCTGGTCCTGCAAGTTTTCCTCACTTTCTTCATGAACAAGCTGAGATGGAATATCTTCTTCAAGCACAAGATCACCCTGAAGAAACAAGATGGATTTAGTGCCGGATGAGGAACAGTAAACTGCAGAAAGGATTAAGACTATCATTCTCTTTTATTCTCTCTTTTTTTCCTTAACATTATCGTGCATACACACTGGGAATTGGTGCCACAAATAAATAAGTTGCTAGTGGTTCATGGACAGACTGAATGGCATAAACAAACAGTATAAGAACACATCATAAATTATAACGAAAATGAATTGTTTCTTGAAAACAATGGGACTTGTACATCAAAGAAATCGTATTAGCTTCAAGCTGTCAAACACAAGGATTTTTATTAAAAACATCTTGCAGTTGGGAGTGGAAAACATTAAATAAATTGCAGCATCCTTCCATTAAAGTAATGAATCCAGTAGTATTCTGCAAAAGGTTTCGTTTCTCTCAGAAGAGTTGAAATTAGCTGTTATCATTGCTTGCAGTGAAGCATCTCAGGGATTTCAAAAAATTAAAAAACACAACCTCTGCTGGTGCACCATCCTAGTCGTGTAAACTGTAGTCAAGGATTGATTTTACATTTAACAGATACTTGAAAAATTAGGTACCACGAGTCAAAGGCAATATTACAATTGTCATCTTATGTGCAAATAAAAATATGCAAGGTCAAAATGGAAGCGAGAGAACAAACACGTGTTTGCAACACTTGTCATATGTATGCTGACAAGAAATAATATAACCACTCTTAGATTACCGAATTATTGCTGCGATCAAACATCTCAGATAATCTCTTCTGAAGATCCTCAGTAGATTTCAACTGACCCCGAACATAGATGAGAAAACAGAAAAAAAAAAGATTAGTTTTTTCAAATGATCAATATAACTCAAAGCAGAACTAAGATCATCTTTCTGGCAGCAGCTTGTAGCAATTACATTTTGTTTCAAGAAGGATGAATCCTCAGAGCAGACAGGAGCAAAAACTGGCTCCATTTTCTTCCAGAAAGAACCAGAACAGGAAAGATCTGCAAAAGGAAAAGTTTGTGAAGAATGCCCATATAAAGCTGGCAGAAGGAAACAAAAGGTTTAAGGTCAAAGTGCCTACAGCTGGCATTGCAAGAAAAAATTGCAGCAGCTAAGAGTTCTTCCCGATCATCATCTGATTCGCCTTAAAAATCAAACAAAAAAAATGAAAAAACCAGTGATTACAAAGAAATCTAGCAAGCGACAATAAATTAAAAGATATGGAAAGTAAGGCTTCTTCTTCACTAAGCTTATAATAGTCTTGACAACTTTCATCATTTGAGAAATCCAAACAGCATAAAACTAGATAGATTGTTGTTTTCATATTTCTGGAAAATCAAATCAATGGGCTACAGAATTTGGAAGTCTTCAATTTTTGCTCTCTAAACCAACCAGGTTATTCTGTTGAATTGGGATTTAAGAGATACAAGGCCCACTAAAAATCAGATGAACATGAGTGTGGTGAGCCCAAGGCATCAATGCCTATCACGTAACAAATGCTAACTTAAAAGGGAAATCAAACCACTGTATTTGCATTTCTCCCATTTTTGCCTTGAGTGTATTCTCAATTCTCTTCATTTGTTTGTGCCTTAAGAATGTGTGTTCAAACCTAGTTGTCATAAAACTTTCTTAGATATTTCACAAAATCATAATGAGACCTTCAAATATCATATTCAGAACAGCACATCAATGTGCTTTGCCACCAAAGTCAATGTTAACTTTTGCCATCAAAGCCATGTGCATGGTAAAAGCAGGTGTTCTTCTCATATTACATGATGAGAATTAAGTGGTAACAAAAAAGAACCAAAGAGTGGGAAAGAAAATTAATTTTACCACATTTGCTGTAAAGCTAAATACTTGCAAGCAATCATCAATTTTTTGTACATTATCTAGTTGTTACAGCCACACTAAAGTAATATAGCTCCAAGGGAATCTACAGTCTGTAAGAAACTTAAAGATAAGGTTTTGAGAGCGTACCTGTGGAATCTGGGGAACCACTTATTGGTGTTTGCCCAAGACGAGCTAAGGCCTTGCGATCTGCTATTTTCTTAAGAGGAGGACGGCCTGTCTTGCTGAACTAGTAAACAGATTCAAATGTATCAATGCTTTAACTTAGTTGGAAAATAGTAAAAATTAGTACACAGGTATAAACATGTCATTTCTTCTCATTTAAAAAAAAAAAACTAATTAAGAAAAAAACATTCGCCACCTTCCGCTCTTGTCTGATATGGGCTTTGTACTTCTAAGTGGTTTGGTTGAGGCTGGATTCTCCCTCATTGGAGAAATGCTAATCCTAGAAGATGATGCACCCCGACCAGTCCTTCCTTGTCTCCGCACGCCATCACCAGTGCCTTCCTTATTGAGCATTTTATTCTTCTTTGTAAGCAACAGAGAAGGAACAACATTCTGATTCAGGGATCTCTCCTCTACAGCACCACTACCTGTTCCCTTCTCCTTTGGCTTACCCTCATGATTTTCACCAGCACCAGATTCTTCGCTTTCAGATAATCTTGATGGAGATGAAATATTTTCATGTTTCACTCTAACTTGTTTGGTTCCATTAACCACATCCTTGGCAAGAGGTGTCCCATTGATCCCAGCAGAACTCCCTCGAGTGGAAAATTCAGAAATATGTCCTCTTTCTGATGACATCTGCCCTTCATCGTGGTTAGAGACCGGAGACACTACATTCACCCTTCTGGTACGAGAGATTTTTTGCGGTCTCTGACCAACCCATTGAGCCATTGGGGGAGATGATGACCCTGCAGGCAGGGGACGCTTGCGATTATTAGGCCCCCCAACAGAATTGCCTTTGGTTATACCTGGTGTTTGTTCCCAGCCATCAAGGGCCCCAGGCGCACGAGAAATATTAGGAGAAACATTTGCTGCCATTACTGAGCCGGTTCGAGGTGTCCTGGAAGCCTTTCCTTTTGTGACTGGACTTGAGCTCACTGTATGATTATTGTCCTCCAGAATATTTACCCTGAATAGCATGGTTACAGATACATCAGACACAGAAAATGAACATTGAGCTTACATACTGAAACATTGAACAAATTAAATGGATTTGCATCACCATTACATCATAACCTAGTATATGCAAGTTATTATGTACCGAAAAGCAGCATGGTTGAACTTAAAAAGTGAATTAATCAGTCAATCACCACATACTTATTGTTTGCTTTCACTACAAGCCGCTCCTTATTCATGCCAGCAGCAAAATCCCTTGTCAAAGAAACTTTTTCTGATTCTTTGGGAATGGCACGGGCATTTGAACTAGCAGATACTGAAATGCCATCTGCCTTGTTGATGCCACTAATCCCAATAAAAGATCCTGACCTGCAAGAGGACTTTCATGATCGTACCAAGTATTCTTTGACATGTGCAAACAAAACAGAAAGCGTAACACCTCATGATTTCACAAAGAGTCAATACAGTAAATACAATAGAAGGAATAACACAGTAAAAAATAAGAATTAACTTTTAGATCATGCAAGACCCAAGCTCGTCATGTTTCCAATTCAATTGGAAAACAAAATGTAAATTTTGTTTGGTAGCGAAAGGTGGAACTGGACCTCCACTACTTTGATGCAAGTAAAGTAGAATGAGCAAATGATCCCACTCTGTACACAAGATGGCCATTGAGGACATCTACAAGAGATAATTACACCTTCAGCCCTTTAGCTTGCATAATTACAAGTTTCAGTTTTCAGCTCAAGTGGGTCAGTTCATTCTTGAAAGAGTATCTTATTATCATCTGGGACAAAGCCATTTACCAAGGAATATGGAAGGCCAATATTGGAAATTACTCGCAAAACTTGGAAGTCATTAATAATACTATACAGAACTAACTAATTTGCATTGTTAAGTTGGACATGTAAAGCATTCCCGTCTACAAACAAATGGTACATAATTAATGAAGAAATTACCTGAAGCCTTGGGCATCGTAAGACTGCAGACCAGGTTCATTATTAAACTTATGATGCACCACTCGTTTAATTTCCCCATCACTGTCTATAGTTCTGGTAAAAACAGGACCAACAGAACGTTTCTTTTTCATCTTTCTGTCCCACCCTTCCCCTCCAGCAGGTAGCCTACGGACCTTTTCTTCAGCAAGATCAGAAACTTCACCACCATCCCTGTGTATGTCTCTGTCTTTTCCCATGACCAAAGGCTGCCTCGGAACCGTATTGCTTCGGCCATCAGCCTAGAGATTTCAGAGAGGAAAGAGGAAAACAAGCATACTTAATCAATACAGTTGATGAGGTAATATCGGTGCCTTTACTAAACAACAGATATTCACACAACAATGGGAAACAACAACAATCAAGGCAGTATTAGAACTTTAATGTCTCAAGAGAGTAAATATGCCCATTGAACATTGTAGAAATTTACAGAAAGATGAAGCAAATTAAAGCACGCTACCATGTTAATCTTAAGAGGAAATGGGGACCTCCATAACAATTCAACAATCTGCTTATCATGAGTTTTCAAACAGGGGCAGATGTATATTGTGAAGGGCTATTTGGTTATTTATAGGAATTTAAAATCTTCAAGAACCTCTACTGCTACTTTCTCCTTGCTGTTGTGTCTAACCATTATTCTCCATTATTGTAAACCCACACATCATGCATGTACAGCAGAAATAGAAATTCTGATGCGGAAAAAATCTTCATGAAAAAAGAAATCAAATAACTATAGTCCAAACTAAATTCAGAACAAGACTGAACTGGTTCCTTGGCTCTAAACACCCCTTAGAGTAAATGAATATGTGACTGTCTCATTTTTCTCGCATACTAATAACACATCACTTTATAGCTTAGAAAGAACTCAGGGAATTCAATATGTAGGAATATATCTTTAAGCAGGTACAAAGATGAGAACACCCCTTCTTATAAGCATGTTGATACAAACATTTTTGGATTATAAACAGAATAGTGTAACATTCACAAAATCATAACGGCAACATGAAAGATGCAATATTTTTTGGACAGGTATAAAGAACAAATCTAAAGGAGGTATTTGTGCACAAACCCTTTCTGCTACAGAAGAGCGAACTCGCTTATTCAAAACAGGAGTCTTAGTCCTGTCCTCTAATCTTTGAGTCCCAAGGTCTGAAGGGCTTCGATGAATCTGTGTTCCCACCTTCAAAAAGTTTGAACCAACTGATCTTTCATTCATTGGCATCTCATTTCGTTGTTGATTCTTTGAATTTAATTCTTCTGAGAATTTGTGACATCTTATCAAGTATCCATTCCACATTTTTATTCTATTCCTGGTACAAAAAAATTTGTTCCGTCTTCAGCAAAGAAAAAAATGCTCCAATGACAAGTCATTACATCCTATTTTCAATTAAAAAAAAAGACAAGAAAAACTTTCAGCCCAGTCTCCAGACCCGGTGACAATCATAAAAGATCATCTTCCATCACATGGAAATAACTTCATATGCATGACAGATATTCCACTGTAGAAAAATTTAAATAGAAGAAAGGATATAGAAGGCCAACAATGAGAAATCCATCCATCAACAACAATTATAAAGACAATTAATTACCTGGCCTTCTGATTGTCATCATATACATCAGCTTTGATCCGCTTCAGTTCCTCTGCATCCACTGCAGGGGGGGGCTTTGAATGAGCAGCTCCAAAAGAATTATCTTCTGTAGCACTCCCTAGAGATATCCCAAAAGCCCTCCTTAACTCGCCCGTTCGATTATATTTTTGATCCCCCATTGTAACTGGATCCAGCGACAGATATGGAGCAAGTGGGGCCATACTCCTTGCTGGTGAAGCAGAAGCCCGGGGTGTACTTGCCCCAGAACTGAACATCCGACTCTCACTGAAACTTCCAGACCTATCAAAACTGGCACTAGGATAACTCCCCCTCTGCCCATTAGAATAGCTACCTGTAAAACCCAATTCCTCCGGACTAGCCGAACTCAGCTCGTATCTCGCATTTCCAGACATGTTCTCAAACCCACAAAGACCAGCTCATCTCTACAAAAAAAAATTCTTCCTCAGCTGCTTATTTCACCAAGTCCAGCAACTTTCTCTAAAGCAGACATTCAACAATGAAAAATCAAGAATGGCTTGACAAAATCACAAATTACCACCAAAATTATAAACCAGCTGTCGAATCCACAATACCAATGAACTTCAATTAGTCAAAGCCCGTTTAAAAAGTTTCTTCATTCAATAGCACATTAAAATTTAATTTCAAAGAAAAGATAACAAAGACATTAACAAAAAACCACCAATTGCTTATTTTGTAATTCCCAAAATTAAAATTAAATTAAATTAAATTTACAAAAAAAAAAATCAACTAGAGCTGAAGCTAAACATGTTCAGTGCGTAAAATTCTTCACCATTTTACCACTTACACGCTAAACCCAGTTAGAAAAATGAACTAACTTTCACAGTTTTAAACTTAACAAGAAAATCAATGCCACAAAAACCCAATATTCTAGAGTAATTAAGTACGCTAGTAGCTCGAAAATCAATGACGCTCATAATTAAGCCTCTAATCACCAATTAAACACGCCAAACACTGTGATTCAATCAAATTAAAACCAAATTTCAAATTTCAACTAATAACATCAAATTAATCAAATTCACATTCGTTCAATCACTGGAAGGTATAAAACTAACTCTTGTAACAAAAAAACCCCAATTCAAGCAAACCAGAATTAGGGTTCTTGAAAGAAAGAAATGAAATTCAAACACGAAATGTGCAATAAACAAGATAATTAAACTACACGCAGGTAATGAGGTAGCGAAACGCAGTCGCGACGTACCGCCATTGAAGGGTAATTGGATTACGTGAGAGATCGAATTGTAGAGAGATAAGCAGGACAGGAGGGATTTTTTTCGGAGAGAGGAATGGTGAGGGTCCCGCATAAAAAATTTAGGGATTGGCGTGCTTGATTTGGGGATATAAAGGAAAACGGTGCCGCTTATATCAGGGCCGTTTATCAGGGGGGGTTTTTTTTATTGGTGGGCCCTGCGAACGTGCTAATATATAGGGGAAGAGAGGAGGGAAGGGGAAGGAAAGGAGTTGTTGTCCTTGAGAGAGAATATACTATTTTCACTCACTTTTTTTTTTCTTTTTGTTTGTTTGTGACACGTGGGATGATCGGTATGCTGGCGCTGTACGTTGTTTTAAAAAAATATATTTTTTTATTTTTAACATTATATTAAATTTATTTAAATATACTTAAAAATACATCAATTTAATATTTATTAATAATAAATAACAGATTATAACATTGAAACAAACAGCCACTCATGAATCTAAAACTTTGAGCTTTTGTGGGCGATGTCTTTTGGGATTTGTGATGGGATGAGAGTTTGAGTTTATGGGAAGGGTTGCTCGTTTCACTTGTACCCCAATGAGGTGGCTTCTTGGAACTTGAACAGAGAGAATGAAAGGAAACCATGCAAGTAGTGGTCAATTTTTTTCTAATATATAAATATATATTTAAATGAGCCCATATTAATTTGATTAATCCATGATTTGGGATAACACTGGAGAAAAAAAATAAAAATAAAAAGCTCATGACCTCATAGCCTAGATTCAAATAATGAAACAAAAAAAATTAAAGTTAAACCAGATTAATTTTCAAAATCAACAGTTTAGTTATGAAATGGAGATGACCATATAAAAGATAAAAAAATTCTTGAACAAAATTCCTAACCATCAAAAATTTAAAAAGAAAAGAAATAATAATCAAAATAATGAAAACCGGATCTAATACAACAACTAATGAAATAAAATAACGAGAGATTTAATTGAAAAATAAAATTTAAAAAACATAAAAATAACAATAAAACAATTGATAATCAATATTAGATAAAAAAATAAAACATAGAGGAACAAAATTAAAAGAAAACAAAATAAGAAAATGATAGAAAAGAAAGAGCAATTGAAAAATGAGAATTAAATTGAAAAAAAAATAAAAAAAATATCTACCATGTTTAGTATTAAAATGAAATAAAATCAAATGAAAATGAATTAAACTAAAAAACCAATCTAAAAAATCCAAACAAGAAAGGATCAATAAAAAAAAGGATTGTAATTGAATTTGTTCTCCATTGTTTTTTTTTATTAGAATAATACTACTTTTATTTTTCAGCTGAATAAAAAATTAAGCGAATAGCATAAGAAAAATCATGTCAACATCCACTAATTTTTTCGTAGCTGTTTTTTTATTAAGATAATGTTATTTTTATTTCATGCACAGTAAAAAAAATCTGATCGACTCCAATAACCCTAGATATTCAACCCAGCCCATGACCCAGGACATGACAGGGGTCGACTCCCGGACCGGATTTTAAAAGCACGGTAAAAAAATAAATATTAAATATGATATGAAAATTCAATAAAATTAATCAATGAGATTTGAAATTGCCACAAAACAATTAATTAATAAAAGAACTCAAAATAAAAAAAATTTCAACCATAAGAACGAAGACCAAATTCAATAAAAAAAGAGTTAAGTTCAAATGATTAAGGATTTAATCGAAAAATAAAATTCAATAAGAAAATGATTAAAAGCAAAATAAATATGAATCAAAATAATGGGATCAAATTTGATAAAAAATTGTAAAAAGTCAAATGCTAAATAGTAAAATTAAAAGGAAAAAAAACAATTTTAATAAAATTAAAAAGATCGAGGATCACTTTACAGCTTTGCAAGCTGAACAAACCTTTTTAAGCGGAGAAAGGAGAAAGAGGAGGGGGAAATTGTTGCTAGAGGTTCTTTATGCCATGGATGTCGACACTTATCATCTCAGAAGGCCACCAACAGCTATTGGGAGGGCTGTACATGCTTCTCAGCACACGCTTCTCAGCACACGCCAATTATTTTTTTTAATTGTAAAGAGACTAGAACATTGTTGACCCAGCAAGATAATTGCAATAAAACAAAGATTAAAAAACTAAAAGTACTCATTGACTCTAGACAAAAAAGGTTGATTTTAGAGATGACGAGGTAATTACATTGTATAAAAAATATGAAAATCCTAAAACGCTGGTGAGACATTAGTTGTGTTGTTTATTTTTCAAGGGCATGTAAGTAATTATATTGTGCAATAAACATGTAAAAATATAATTCCACTTATTGTTTTAGCTAAAGAGCTCATTATTCGTTTAATCCACGGTGTATAATCCACAATAATGATGAATTTTTATTTTATCTGTAATTGTAATATTTGTGAAAAAATTTCCTCATGTTGTTGCATGCATATGAGCAATTTCATTTATTCCATGAATCAAGTCATCGCTGTTCCACTGTAAAACTAGTACTACTGCTATTATCGTTGAAAATCTAAACTTTTAAGATTTTTTACCATGGAGAAGGACACTTCCTATTCCGAAAAAGTGCG
>Ga0325414_1003126_pt1 | contig 17108 bp, 16 predicted proteins | sample PopdelMetagenome_8_FD_206183 | JGI IMG/M metagenome (GOLD analysis project Ga0325414, IMG submission 206183) | Populus deltoides microbial communities from Bellville, Georgia, United States - Leaf-PdKOR-R3 | ecosystem: Host-associated > Plants > Phyllosphere > Phylloplane/Leaf | place: USA... | reverse complement strand
TGATTTTTTCCATGATCAATTTTTATTAAGTAATGGTAAAGTAAGAGAATGAAGCTCCATCGGCTTCCCCTCCACTTCTATATTCAAATTAATTGAGTGTTTCTGCCCATCTTCAGCTAGTTTCTATATATATAAAAAAAGGGTCCTGGAAATGGAGAAAGTATCAGAGTAAGGATACTTGTAGTTGTCATCCTGGAGAAGGGAATTTTTTTTATATATAAAAAAAAAATAGAATTTGAAAGATGGAAGGCAGTGAAAGCGAGGCAGTGTTCGAATCCCTAAATCTGAACCCCCAACTTTTCATCAACGAAACCCTAAACACCGTCGACGATTTGCTGGACGACGCTTTCCATTTCTTCCACCAGTCAGTACCATTTCCGTTTCTCTTTCTTTTCTCTAATCATGTTACTAATTATTCTTGTTTTTTTGCCACCCCACAGGGAAGCATCAACCCTTTTGAAAACTGACGGCACTAGTAGATCCCAATTTATAAGCGAGGTATTTTTTTCTTCTTTTTTTTCCTCTCTTAATTTATTGGATCTGAGGTTAATTGTTAGCCTGATGTTATTTGAATTTCATAAAAAAAGGGAATTGCTTACGTCCGCGATATGATACAATCGGACTTGGATACGCGGTTGGGTATGTGGGAGAAGTACTGTCTTCACCATGTTTTTGCGGTTCCTGAGGGTTTCTCTTTACCTCAAACTGTATGTTCTCTCTTAACCAATCCTTGCAGCTCTTCATTCCTCATAATATTTGTCTTGGTTTCTTTTTTCGCTTTTTCATGGATTTTAAGTTTCTGTTGAGTCAACTTTCCATTTATTGGATTGCGCTGCAAGGTTTCTAGCCATACCCCATTTCAACACTTGTCAGTTCCAAAGGATATTATATCTCTGTTACATCACTTCAATTCACTGGACCTCTTGAAACTTGGAGTTCATGTCAGGTAAGGCGCGGTTAAATAGATACTTGATCAACAGCTTAATTGGCTGAATAGAATTTAGCCTAGTGTACATAGTCTTAAAAGGCACAGGGGAATGTTCATCAACTGGACATGATGAGGAACAATGACAAGGAATGGGATGTATATTTTCAGCACAGTAAATGTGAAAGATGGAAGGTGCTATTGATCAGTTTTTTAACAATCCGCTTCTGCGTTTCTTCTTGTATTTCCTTGTCATAATCTCTTTCTCTTGTTTAGGGCAATGATAATCGCGTTTACCTGGTGATCTAGTAGGATCTGACATCTGTTGTAATGTTGTTTCTAGAAGGAATCACCAGCTGAAACTTTCACGTGTCAAGATTTGCTTTCTGATCCTGATCTGGATGCACAGTTGGATATCTTGAGGAACAGGCTTACTATGGTAAGAACAACTTGTTGTAGAGCAAAAACTTCCATCCGTGTGTGGTTTCCTGTTCTGTTTATTTCCTAGATTGTTTTTTGTTATGTAAATATATTCTACAGGTAGGAAAGGAGTCTTCTGAGCTGAATCATGAGCTCCAAGCCTTGGAAAGGCAATCTGCTTCAAGTGATCATTGTGCAGAACTTGTCAGTGAGGCCCTGCTATTATATGACCAAGCCTCTACGCAAGACATGTATCAAGGTAACTGTTGAATTGAAGCCTTAAATATGTGGGTGATTACATGTTTACAATGCTTTGACATTTTCAGAAAGCAAGTTTTTGTTTGAGGTGGACCTTTCCAGTTTTCTGTTACTTGTGGTTTTGTTTGCTCATAGCAGTCATTATTGTTGGCAACAATCTCCACTGTTTTGAAACAGAACACTGTTGTCAATTTTGTTTCCCATTTCTGTGTCACCTCCATGTATGCCTAAGGTACTGTTGCTTCCAACGTTTTACGTAAACCAAAGCCCTTAAATAGCACACTGATATTCCGAATATCGTGAGCTGTGCTTCATGTTCTAGTAGGTTTAGTGCTATGAACAAACTTTCTTACTTTTTGAGTCTTCAGAATATTCAGTACTGCTGTTTTATTTTTCCCTTGATTTTATTTGTTCCTGTAAATTATGTTTAACCAGCTTGAAGTCTTTTAAAAATGTATTTGGAACCAACACAGAATTGGTTGCAGAGCTATGCTGAGGGGGTTTTGCTTGTAAATCCTTGAAAGTTTATGCAGTTCTGCAACTCTGGCTTGTGAAGAAGTTTTCCCTGATATAGTGCTCTTTAGAATAAATGCCTCTTTTTTCTTCTTTTTTTCCCCCTTTCCCATGTAGTGTATTGCAACGTGCTAGGAGGCTAGACCTTGTGAATGTGCTTTATCTTGTGCTATCAGCAACTTCAAAGCCACTAATGAAGAACTTCGTATATGGATGCAAGAATTTATGACAACCCTTAGTTGATCATATAATTATTTTTAAACTCAGCTCATTTAGCTGTTTTTATCCCTGAAATTCCTCATAGGACAAATTATTTTGTAATTTTTATTAGTTCTGCAATTTGCTATTGACAATTGCTTCTCACAGACATGTTGTCAACCATGTCCGAACTTCATGAAAAAATGGAGAAGCTGAGGACCAGAAAGTTGGAAAACTTAGAATGCATTAGAGCAAAGAGGATTAATGATCCGAACAGAGATTTATTGGCATCAAATTACAGGAAGGGTAAACTTAACTAGCAACAATTTTGTTGTTTGGTGCCTGGCAAGGTTGATATGATTGCATTATGAATTAAAAGTTTGCGTTTCCTGATGCTTCCTTTTGTTTTCTAGGTCTCCCAAATGCAACAGTGGAAGATTTTCAAGAATTTATGGCTGATTTAAAGCATATGTGATCCGAGCTTCATATGATGTCAATCAGTCTTGCAACTGTGCTGTGTACCGGTGATGCTAACATGATCCGATCCTTAACAATAACCTGTAGTTATTTCTCTTCCCATGTATCTACTCGGCTGGCCTGGAGATGTGCTCTAATTAGACTTGGACAAAATGGGATCAAGGAGGCCTTGTGTTTGTCTCTGAATGGAAATTGGTAGTGGAAATGTCTTAGCCTGAGACTGTAATGCCTTCAACCAAGCCCCCACCCCACTACAACCAGTTTGTTGTCTGTCAGTAATTCAATGATATGAAGATTCCAATTCGTACAATCCAACGTCCCAAGTTGGGGATCTGATTTGTGAACTATCAACGCGATCCTTTTCTATTTGATTTCTCAATTAGACGTTATAATATATACCAATAACGACTATTTGATTTCTCAATTAGGAAAAATTACTTCGATAGTTTCCTTAACTTTACACTTTATTTTGAAAATATCTTCCCCTGAAAGCAACTCTTCGGGTCCAAGAGTTAAACCATGGTTGAGTGCAGACCGTATGTTCCGTCCATAGTATTACTATCATTAGTGTCATCAATAGGCGGAGGAAGGCACAGGCAACTTGGCCCTCTAACTTTGTCTTCTTTGCGTTTTGTTCTTAATTTGTAGCTCTTTTGGAGTTGGAGTTCCATTATTAATGACTGTAAGTTTAAGCTTGTTGGAACTGGGGAAGCGAAGGGAAACTGGAAGGGGTCCTGGATGGCGGGTGTGATCATCTGGCCAATAGGCTCTGTCTTTCCTCTACTATGTATTTCTTTCCTCTACTTGTTTCAGTTTCTTTAGCTACTGGTTGAAGGAATCGGTGATTAGCATATGATCCTTCTTTTATATTTAGACAAGAGGGGTTATAGCTGACTTTGTTGATCTTGATTTCTTTCAAGCCACCTTGAGAACAAGATTTTGTGGCACAATCTCAGTGCAAAACACTAGTGGTTTCCCGTTTCAAATCCCCGACAATTTTTAGTGCTGCTACTCACAACGTGGAATGGAGTTGTTTGAGGGGAGATTATTTTGATTAACTCAATTTCAGATGGCATGGCTTAAAGCCCCTTTTTGCATCGTTTCAAATAAAAACTAAACATGAGAGATAATCGAGCATTCGCAAACACCCACAATATTATTATAATATCAATATTACTTCTTTCTGAACTGTAACCCTCCTTAGGAGTACAAATAGTAGAGAGCCATGACCTTAAGAACTCTTTCCCGGCAACATGGTCAACAACAAGAAGCCTATACAGTATTATTTAGCGGTGAGAACTGTAGTGAACAAAGAGTACATGTGGTGAGACTAACATCTGCTTTGCCTAAAAAATCATTTTCTGGAGGTCATACTGCTGAACAGAAGCACACCTAAGCCCCCAATTGCTAAAGTTAAAATAAGCGGAAAGGTGATGGAATCTATGTCGCCTGTACTGTTTATAGCATCTGCACGAGACCTCTCTCCCCGGTGTTCATGCAGAAGATTGGTTAGATTATCTAATTGGTGCATTATTTGACGCTGTCCCCGTGCAATTAGAAGAACCTGTTCAGGCCATGGCTTCAACAATCAAACAAAACAGTTTTCAAAGGAAAATAGAACAGGGAGTTAAATGTGTGGTGGCAATCAAAGCAGATTCAGATGGAAGCAATGCTGAGGTTGACTCGCACCATTTCTGAACACGCTACTGCTGATTGATTGTAAGTCACTTTGACAACATAATCCCAAACAGATCAAACCCTTAAAAACCTCCTCCCCATTATGTCAACTGCTATTCCAATTCTCAAGCATGAAGAGGGAGAGCTAAAGACGCTTAATACACCTCTAATCCAAGGAATTTTGTCTATCAATTTCTTTAGCAAAAAGAGTGTTGTTAGCATGGTAATTAGAAAATCAAAAACATATTGAGTTTTAATCTCGAAAATTGCCAGAAGGTATAATTTATATCCAGTTAAATCCATATAAATCATCAACTAGTCGTCCTAGCACACAAGGATTGTTTCTCTTAACTATTTCCTTGATTTAGTTTTCCGAGCACACAAGGATAGGTCCTCCTCACTACTCCCAACGAAAAAATTACACGCTTTCTGTTATGTTTAAGACGGTTTACAAAACTTGATTCCAAAAGTATACGATACAAACACTACTATTATAGCTTATCCTGTTCAAATGAAAATAATGTCATTTTGCTAAGTTGTTCCACTATTTCTAACAAGTGAGAATTTTACACCTATTTTCTTTGTTGTTTCAACAAATTTCAAGAACTTGAACCCGAAAGTGAAACATAAAAAACTTACTATTGTAGCATATTTTGCTGAAAAGAAAAGATGGAGAAATATATACTGTAGTTCTATTGAACAAGGTTGTTCCATATTCATGAATATCATGTAGAAATTAGCCTTGCACACATCCACCATATTATGGTTAACCTCGTGATTTTACTCTCTTTTTCATGCCAAAAACTCTAAGAGATAAAGTTGCGGTACCTCTTCCATTAGTGGAGACTCCCTAGTTAACTGGGAAGAAGATGAAGAATTTGGCAGTATCGATCCAGTTAGTGAGCCATTTCCCAAGCCAGTAACAAATAGAGAAGTTGGTCCAGATCCATTGCAGGGTTCACCCTGCAAAGCCAAATTTTGTTGGCTAGCTGAAACTTTTCTGGTGGAAAACTTGGAATTGAGCTCCTCGATGCGAGATGTAAACTCATCCATCCTCTCATTCAGTGTGGAAATTTGCTCAGAGAGTTGAGTAATGACACCCTGAAACATTCCAGAAGATAAAATTATGATTAAAATAAAAATAAAAGTTACATTCAGAAGGGATGCAGGTAATGAAAACAGAAAAACTATGAGAGAAAAAAGGCAACCATTCTAGTCAGAAAAAATCAAAAGAAGGAACAAGAGTGCATTCTCTAGCAAGTTGGATCTGACTGGCAAGAATTGTTTTATCACGAACCATAACAAACCCATATAAGAGGAAGAACAATTAACTAGAACTAGGGAACATACTACCTAAAAGAAGTTTAAGAACTTAAAACAATCATCTTCCTATGTTCTAGATAATGAATAACAGAAAGTTCAACACTGATATTTTCTCAATTATGTCAACAGCTGAATAACTGCTGAGAATGCCGATGAAATAGACCATTATAATGCCTTTTATCTAGATGCCTCTGATGCCAGGAATATACTCACCGGGTTGGCAACTGCAGCAGGCGACTCTACAGTTCTTCCATCAAATCTTCTATTATTAACAGCAAGTCTAGTTAGCTTGGACAGATTCTTCTCCCGTTGATTTGAATATGTGAGTGACAAACTGCTGCACATTATGTATTGTCAGATGAACCACGTTAGTTTCATAGATTGCTAGTATTAGCCTAATAAAAGCATTGCAGATATGGCTTCCATTTCCACAATTTTGAAATTAGGACTCTTGATTACTCTGAGTGAGAGTGTGTGTGAAATAAACAGTTGAATTTCCAAACATGTACAGTTCAATTGAAAGTCGAGTGATATTTCATTCTCAAGCAATCATCCGATCAAGGAACAAGATTACCCAAATAGACGCCTACCTATTTGATATTCCTATCTTTCCTTTTGGTTTATTTATTTATTTTGTTCCTTTAACTGTCTTCTTGTTTAGGAGGGAAGATAAATCAAACCATGTGCTAGAAGTAGAGAATACCGGCCCAGATACTTATTTCTCCTGTCTGCAGAAGCTCTGGAAAGGGCTTCCTTAGGGCTTGAAACCAAATCATCATCGATGCTGAGCTTTGTCTTCAAATCATCTGGCAATGCCTGCAGATTGATCAGATAAGGATTGTGCGCATCTCGGGAATATATTTCCAGCTGAAAGAATCATACCATGACATCATTCACAAGCTTCTCTAGCTGAATCTGTTCTATGTATGTGCGAGGAACATATGAGCCATCCAAGCCTAGCTGCTCCGCAACATATTTAACGTACAAACGCTCTTTACCTTGCACCTTCCCATGAACAACATGGATTTAATTAGATCCAAGCTTTGCAAAATTTAGCCAATAAGCTAATAATAATGGATTGTATACTAGAACGGTAAAACCTCCATCTCTAAAGAAACATAACAAATGAGTTGTTATTGTCTATCCGATGCACAAAATCTACAGCATTTTATTGCCAAAGAAAACGTGATGAGTAAGCGTTGGTTATCTTAGATTGAAATAACTGAAAATAGAGAAAGGAGAAGGAGAAAAGAAAGAGAGAAAGATGAAAGAAGAGGAAAGAGATAGACATGTTGTATGTCTTACTGTGTAGACCCACAACACTATAGAGCATGTAAACAATTACATAAATACCTTGATAATACCCCCATCAAGATGGTGCATGAATGTCTTTGATGCCCATCTTGCAGGAAATTGAGTGAAACATCCTACTACAAAAACCCTTAGTAAAAATATAAGCTAATTGATTTCAAAGTTTACAAAAGGTATACAAATTGTCCCATCATCATTTATTTTCTTCTTGATAAAGTACTTATAAATCTCAATATGCTTTGTCTTGTCATGTTCCACTAGATTATGAGCAATATTAATGGCAGCTTTGTTATCACAAAACAAAGAAACAAGATTATCACTTGTTATTCTCAGTTTCTCCATCAGATTTTTAAGCTATAACAATTCACAGACTCCATGTGTCATAGCCCTATATTCAGCCTCTGCACTAAACCTTGCCACCGTTTGTTTCTTGCTTCTCCATGAAACCAGATTACCACCAATAAAAATGTAATATCTAGATGTAGACTTTTTATCATTTGGAAATCTAGTCTAGTCAACTTCAATAAGGACTTCTATCATCAAATGACCATTATTAGAAAATAACAGTCCTTTTCCAGGAGCTGACTTCAAATATCTAAGAATGCGATATTCAATATTTAGATGAGGTGAGCGAGGATTATGCATAAATTGACTAACCACATTGACTAAATAGCTATGTTTGGAAGAGTATGGGAGAGAGAAATCAACCTCCCAACTAATCTTTGATATCTCCCTCTGTCCACTAGCTCACATATACAACCTTTGTGGTGATGGTTGGTTTCCATAAGAGAATCAATAGGTTTGCATCCCAACATTTTAGTCTCTGTAAGTATGTAAGTAAATAAAGGATATACTTTCTTTGAGAAATGAAGAAGCCCTTATTTGATCAAGCAAGTTCGATTCTCAAGAACTATCATAATTTTCCCTTAATCTCAAACCTCTGGGCAAGATAAACCTTCAACAAGGTGATTTCTTCAGAATCATTTCTTGTCACCACAATATCATCAAACATATACAATGAGAGTCGTGGTCTTACCATTGCAATGTTTAATGAACCAAGTGTGATCTGCATTACTTTGTTTGTCCCAAAACTAACTACAATTTTGCTAAATTTATCAAACCAATCTTGTGGAGATTGTTTTAACCCATAAAAGGCTTTCTTCAATTTACAAAGTTTTCTTTGTCCTTTTGCAAGCAAAACCAAGGGTACCTCCATGTAAACTTCTTCCAAATCTTCAAGCAAAAAAGGCACTCTTTCCATCTAATTGTTGTAAATCCCAACCCAAATTTACAGCATAAGATAAAAGGACCCGTATAGTGATCATTTTTGCTATTGGAGCAAATGTTTCCAGATAATCAATGCCAAAGGTATGAGTGAAGCCTTTTACCACCAATCTTGCTTCGAGCCCATCAAGTTTTTGTTTAACAACAAAAACATACTTACATCCTAATGTTTCTTCTCAGTAGGAAAAGTGGTAGGCTTCCATGTGTCATTCTTTGCCAACACATTCATTTCCTCCACCATAGATGTTTTTCAATTTGGTTCCCCTAAAGCTTCCTTCCAAGCATGTCTAACTAATGAAAAAACAAAGAACATTTAAAGGCTCTAAACGAAGAAGATAAAAGAGTCATAAAAAATAAAATTACATATAGGATACTTAATACAATTTTGAAGGAAGATCATCAGCATCAAAAATATGAACAAAAAACTCAGAAATGGTGATAGGAGGTATACCAAAAGGAGAAGATTGTGACATTGAATCGAAGGTTGGCTATTGACTTGGTCGGGTATGCAAAATAGCTTTATCTATTGGCTTCCTCCGAGAGTAAGTCAAGATCTTCTTCTCCCCATCTTTTGAGATATTATATCTTTCTTCTCCTTCTTTACTTCTAGTCCCCACCTCTTTCTCCTCATCTATAGAATTATCTTTTTCTTTCTCCCCCCTCACTTCCATTTTCTAATTCAAATTTAGAAGTCTATGAAGAAGACAAGGACAAAGTCAGATTTTCCTTTATACCACTCCCCCCGTGAAGAGATGACTAGGTGAAATAGGCCTCACTTTCATAAAATGTCACATTCATATTAACAAATGTTTTTCTGCTAGGAGGATGATAACATTTATAACCTTTTTGAGTGGCAGATTAACCAATAAATACACATTTTTTAGCTTTAGATTCTAATTTTCCAATTGTTTGTCGATGATCTCGAACAAAACATACACAACCAAACACATTAGGAGGAACTACAAAAGAGCAAATGTCTCTAGATAATCAATGCCAAAGGCGTAATGCTTCTCTTATTAATAGATGAATATGTAACACGTGTATGCTTTGCAAATTCACATACATCATATAATAAGTTCTTTCACATTATAGTGTTTGGACATGGTTGGAAAGATCCTATTTAAGGCTATAAAAGAACAATGCCCTAAACAATTATGCCCACTGATATAACTGTTGTTGAGCAGTCATTGAAGAATCAAGTTTCAGAGTATATCTAGCTATACTTGTCCCAACCAGATTAACAAAATCCACATTCAATAGATACAAGTCATCTTCCACTTTACCATAGCTAATCACCTTCCTCGTCTTCTAAGTCCTTAAACACAAATTAATTTGAAAAGAATGAGACTTTACAATTTAAATCTTTTGTTATTTTACTAAAAGAAAACAAATTATTAGAAAAATAGGGAACATGTAGAATTGAAGACAAGAAAAGTAAGAATGCATTAAACTAAACCTTTCTCGGAAACAAACATAGAGTGGAATTATTTGCTCCTAAATAAGATAATAAGATAAAAAATGTTCAGAAGATCTAGTCATGTGATCATTTGCTCCTGAATCTATAACTCATGGACTAGAATCAGCTAGTGGAACTATTTAGAGCTATGACATTTTACTTGTATGAGCAAAGTTGGATGAGAAATTGGAGGGAGATTCAAGCTTGGTCATCAGATGTCTAATCCTCCTTGGAAAGAGTGGAAGAATTTGAGTCTCCACATGAAGCTGTAATTTCAGTCACCACTAACATGTGTGCTTGTGATCGGATAGGCCAACCCTTTCTCCTCCATGTCCCCTGGTAAAACGTCCATAAAGTTTCCAGTAGGTTTCTCTAGTGTGTTTAGTACGCTTACAATAATCACATTTCAATTGCTCTTTGTCTGATATTCCTTGATCACTAAATCGAGTTTGTCCTTTATTATCCCATTGGGGAAAATGGACAATCATGGTTGATCTATGTGGAATTACATGTTGTAACATAACATTCCTCCTACTCTCTTTATTTTAAACATATGAGCATGTTTGTCTTAATGAAGGAAAATGATCCTTATCTTACCAAGAACCTAAACCCTAATTTGATCATACTCCATATTGAGTCCAGCAAAGAAGTCATAAACTCTTTCTTTATCCACTAACTTTTGAAATTTAGCTGCATCATTTGGACAATCAACTTGAAAATCTTGATAGAAATTCAACTTCTGCCATAAACTGTTGAGTTCTGCAAAATATTAAGCTACAATCATCCCACCCTGTTTGGTCTAATGTATCTTATTACGTAGCTCAAACACTTAGGTATCATTACCAAGTTAAGAGTATGTCTGATTAGCAACACTCTACATTTTTGACGCAGAATCAAGGAGTAGATAACCACAAGCAATAGAAGGCTCCATGGAGTTAATGTGCCAAGACATAACTAATGAGCTTTCCGAATACCATCGATTAAGTGATGGGTCAGTTGTTGCTAGCCTTACTTGTTCTTCTATGATATAATCATGCAATCCTCGGGCTTTGATAAATAATAGGCATGAATGCGACCAAACAAGATAATTGATTCCATCTAATTTAACAGGACTGATATGAAATGAGGGATTATCACCAAAAGCTCTAACTCGACTTCCATTACTCTTGCTAATATCATTTTTCAAGTTCCCCCTTAACTTACTTCTGTCATGTTTAAAACTAGTACAACTGAACCAAAATCAATCTCAACTCTACAAGAGACTACTTGACTTTTGCTAATCCTTAAAAACCAAGACAAACTCAGTTAAGCATGACAAAATTGGTCTGAATGCCCTTTCCATAGGGTTTCCCTTCAATATAAAGAGAAGTTTTACATAATTAATGGCAGATTTCCAGCACCTAAATGCTATACAAGGTAAGTAAACATCCCTAAAATAGTACAAATCAAATCCCTAAATTATCTCTGTAACAAAGCATATCTTCAAAAATGCCAAATATCTTGATCAAAACAATCCTTAAAAGTGGATACCTTTCTATCAAGCAATCTCTCTACAAGTTAGCAAAGTAAATGACATCATTTTTGTTGAAACCATATGGCTTTTGTTGCTGGGTAAAAGAGCTTTCAAAAACAGGAAAAGGCACATCATCTGACATCAACACAATGTCATCACTAATGTCAGCACAAGGTTGACTTTTGTTAGTGTTCTTAGTGCTCTGATACCACCACGTTGGTTTTCTTAGATTGAAATAACTGAAAATGGAGAAAGGAGGAGAAGAGGAAGAAGAAAGGATGAGGAGAGAGAAATTAAAGAAGAGGAAAGAGATAAAAGTGTTGTGTGTCCTTACTGTGTAGACCCACAATATAGACATATATAGAGTATGTAAGCAATTACACAAATACCCTGGTAATAGTAAGGCGATGGGGTAATGCGGTCAGTTGATCAACACAACTATTTTAATAGCGGCAGCTAGCTTGGATTTTCAACTGGCTAGAAAGTTGAAACTTAAATGAGCGAATTATGTTAAAAAGCATAGTTAAGCCAAGTTATGAGATAAGTTGGAGAGATTAGAACAGAAAACTATTGAGAAAAGAGATACTAACTGAAATGTTGGCAAGATCATGAAAGCAAAACAACTATAGAAAAGCTAATAATTGAATCACAGCACAAATAGACAGAGTGTTCATCCATGTCAAAAAGTGGAAATATAGAACAGAATGCAATAAAAGGAGAACAGCATGTAGTACCTGAACATAGTGGCGATTAAGTTGTTCTAGCCAGTCAGTTTTGATGGAAACCCTATCATCACAGAAGATATGACTGCTTCTTTTCAGGATGGTTGCAATTGTGTACCCCAATGCCATCAACCCTCCAAGAAGACGTACGCTAACCTCAAAGGTTATCCTAGGTGAGATTATAAATGGACTATCTGTAACCCATTCCTGAAACAGAAGCATAAAGGTTAGAAACCCAAACTTCTTAGCACCCTTAATATCCACAAACTATTCAGCAAAAATCTTAATAATGAAATTCAGCAAGTGAACAAGTTTAATTGAGCAATAAAAAGCAAAGCATTTCTATCATATACAGGTATATCTCTTTTCAGAGGTGTATCTGCACTTGTTATTTAATTTTAGTTTTGAAACAGCCACATGGGCTGTCTAAGATTTGTTGAAACTTTTTCTTCATATTACTACTTCCTAAGTGAAAGTATTTCTCCATTTTCTTCTTGATGTATATCAGTCAAAACATACGCAATCGCCTAATCATTGATTGTATGAAGAGTATTAATTTTCCTTTATTTGCAAAAGTTATATTATGGAAGACAGCACCATATTCTCTCAAATTACATTTGTTAAGACGAATGGCCCGAGTCAAAAGAGTATACCTTATTTTCATGATATCTATATGAGTCCGTAGAACAAGAGAGAGAAAGATGACAAATACCACAAGATTCCACGACTCCAAATAAAAGCATCAGCTCTCTTAAATTATAGAAACATTGTATGATGGACGGCCAAAGAAATTCTAGGATCTATAATCTCAAAGAGCATAACAGAATTTTTTTTCACGGGCTAAAAGGTCAGCTCACACATCAGCACTGGCTGGGTAAAGAAATAGCAAGAAAACAGCATGGTCAACAAAGTATATAAGGTGTGGCATTACTAGAAAAGCAAAGAGAGCAAAAGCTTAGAAGTGAAAAATGTCAATTTTTTGAAAATGACAGTATAAATCTGAAATCATACCCTAGAATTACTTGATTCTAGACCTATGATTGGAGTTTATATCCTGCACGATTAATTAATTAATTATGGGCAGTAGGACAACTAATTGTATGTGTAGAAGGGGTAAAAAGACCTATTTCATAAAAATAATTTCCAACTGCAAAACTTGTCTAAGAAGGTGCTAATCTGCAATCATCCAAACCTCAAACATGAGATTGTATTTTCCATCCCTGTTTCTCATTCTTAGATACGATTGACATGCTTCAGGATCTTCACCAGGTGGTAGAAGATATATGTCATAAGTTTCCTCCTTTGTTTCCTTGTATTCTTCAGAAAGAATGGTCTTGATCTGTTCAACTGTCACTGACCTTGTTGACTGCAGCGAAAGAGAGTAGATATAGAGTTGAAACAAGAATGTAACCATGGCTCTTAACGTGAGAAACCATTATAAATTTGGCAGGAAGAAGCACACGGAGATTTACCTTTAAAATGTAAGTTGGGTTCTGAAACCCCGAGAAAGGATTAAACTTGTTGATGATTTTAATGTGTGCAGTTTGGAGATCTGGCTCAATAAAAGCCTTATACATGGGATAAACCTGTTGAGCCAACAATAAATAAGTGCAGAAGAATTACCATAAAATCTAAAGAATTTGGATATCATAGGAAACACATCAAGGAAATGCCTGATAAAAAGTACACAGTTAGGCTACAAGATAATATATTAGCTTGGATCAGCAAATCACCGTTTCTGAGATTTGATGAATTATTTCTTCAGGCTCTTGGCCAGCGCGTTGAATATCTCGCAAAACCCTTTTGACAAGGTCAAAATGAACACCACCAGTGACAGACACACGAAGATCTAACAAAGGTCGCAGTCTTTCGCTTAAGGCATAGATGCCTTCAATAATCACAATGCGGGAGCTAGGGACTTCTACAGTCCTGTTAGAAGCATAGCTGAGAAATTATTACTAGGAACAAATAGATTTCCGAAAAAGTGGCGAAGATTAGAAAAAACAGAGATGATGATCTCATGAACATAGCAAGAAAGCATGAACTAGAAGTCCCATGAGCAGTTCTGGCATTCTTGATGGCATATCATAAAAAAATGAGGGCCTCCATGAATGCATCATAATTCATTTCATCCCTGGGCTCCTCTCCTTGTGTTGGTAAAACAAGTAGAGATAGCATGACATGCAGGAAAAAAAATTTCATATATTCAAAAATAGGCCAGAGAGAACCAGAACCTGTAACCTATGCGAGAGCTAGTCTTGAAGTCGTATATGGGAACCTGAACAGGTTTCCCTGCTTTTAAACCATGTATATTATCGAGAAGTGTATTATAATCCGTCAACCGTGGGTCTGTTTCAAAAAATTACAATCATTAGAATTCTGCGAATCCCCATTCTCTAATCACTATGTTGATGGATCAGTGATTAAAAACAGCCCTAAACTGATGAACAAAATATGCACAAATAATTTTCTCATTACAATTTGCAAGGACCATAAGAATTTGAACTGCATGAACAACTCAAAACTAACCTTATTATTGGCAGGATATTCACCTCATAGACTACCCACTAAATCCTTCTATTGTGTGTTTGGTGCACCGGCAATTTATTGTCATCGATACAAGATGCTTAAATTACATTTTCCACCAGCTAAATGAGATTAAAACTATATTTCCACACCTTAAACTCAAACTAGAATGATGCTTCCTCTAAGTGTAGGAGACCTAGACCAAGAAATCTTCGTCAAAGATATCTTGCATGATATCTGCCTCGAGATGTTTAAGTAAAAGGATGTCAGGCAACAGAGAATAAATGAAGCACACTTGTTTGAAAGCACTGTAGGACAATGCACTTAGTTTGCTGCGAACTTCTAAGAAAATTCACTATTGTCAGAAGTCCTAAATGCCAAAACCACATGTCACATAGGGGTGATGCTGTGAGCCATAATCATGACTGCAATAGTTGGGAAACAGCTTCAGCACTTTTCACTGAAAATTAAGTTCTATTTTTTATTTCTGGTTACAAACACTCAAAACTGAGTTAACACACAAACTACATCACCAGAAATCAATTTCAAGAGCATTTTCATATTCACCATAAATAGATTACCATAGTTAAATTTCTAATCAGTTTTTCTAGAGCTTATAATTTAATTTCCATAATTGTCCACGATCTCATATGGCCAAAGCCATTCCATATTTGCTACAATATGCAGCCACCACCATTTGGAATTTATAAATAAGATCATTTACGCTGTTACTTGAATTACCTCAATTTACTTCTTCATTGAGCTCTCAAATGTTCACTTGAAACACCTGGTACTTCGAGCTTAAGGTCCTAAACTTTGCCAATCTTATATTAGATTCAACAACTATCCTCTAGAGCTCCTCGTGTCCTAATAACCACTCCTGTACTTTTCTCTTTCTTATTTTAATCATGACCGATACCAATCACTATCCCCTATCGCTTGGTGGTAGAACCAAATCTACAAGAGCAAAAGCTTTGACTCTTCTACAAGCCCTTTTTACAACATTTCTTCTTTTTTGCTAACCATAATCCTGCTTCTTTGGCTATCGGACCAGCTATGTATAAGCCAAGTAATGACTCTCCAAGAACTCATTTACCAGGGCATCAATCAATTTTAGCAACTGACATATGCTAGCTCTATTGGTCACGCATAAGAACTGTGACATTACTCATTTTAACAATGAGAAATTCTACAAAGAGTTTATCCTCTTTCAGTCCTTTTACCATGTTTGAAATTACATGAGCATTTGCAACCATCTTTGCGTAGAAGCAGAGGTCACCTAACAACATTTTCAAACACAGTCATCCATGTCGGTAATCAAAACGGAAGTCACTCATTCTATCCCCCTTAAAAATTCAATTAGTGAAAATAGACGGAGACACCAGAAGAAGTTATTGAAATGAGGCTAAAGGACAGAAATGATTTTTACCATCAAAGTTTCCATCAATGATTCGACTTGAATCATTGTAGTTATCCATGGTTATGACAGCAATACTGGGCATAAAGTTGAGCACCTTCTCAGTGAATACAGTCTTTCCGGCGCCAGAAGGACCTGCTACTCCAACTAATATCAATCCATCATTCTTTTGGGCCAGCAACTGGCATGCACGGATTACTATAAAGAAACCTTTCTCAAACGACAATGTTTCTCCAATTGGAACAATTTCATAGCGATCAGAGTCCTTTTTAACCGCTTGGACCTGATCTCTCAAGAGACCGGAACGCCGCCTAGGTGAATCAACACCCGGAGAAGTAGTATCTTGAGCCATTTACTCTGTTGTACAAACAACGTTGCAGTATTTTAGATTTAACCGAATTATCTTTTAAAACATAAATAAATAAAAATACCATCCATCCTAATTTCTACGGAGAAATATCATTATCAACAACAACAAGTTTCTGAAGCAACCCCGAATTCCCTTATTTAGCAAAATCGCTCTTCTTTACAAGAAATCATTTTCAGGGTCATGATCATGCTGAATAAAAAGTTTTTTTGACAGGGTAACATCCGCTTAAATTTGCAATCAAACTTCAAGTACAACTCTAAGGAATAAACATTGTAAGCAGTGAACATAAAATCAGTAAAAATAATACTGAATACAATATATATATGTATATACCTTTATATTGCTTTTGTCTCTCTCTTTCTTTATTCCTTGATTATTGGATATTCAGAGCTATAAACAGGGACTTGAAAGCTGTTGGGCTTCTTTTTTCTGGACTATTAGGTTAAAGAGTGGAGTGATTACCAGAGAAGGTGGGAGGAAGTGTCATGTGGTGGACTTGATCTATACTGGCTGGCAACAAGGACGAGATTAACAGAGATCGTTAGTTCATTCATTAGGAGGATGGATTCCAGCAAGTGATAGGACGTGGACCATAAAACGTCCTGCTGCTGATATCATAACCACAAAGATATCTTCTCTTCTCTTCTTTCCCTTTCTTTCTCTACAAGTGGAGCGTACCGTTTTCAGTTCCCAACTTTTTGTTTAACGTAAAAAAAAA